>Ga0224555_1000417_pt1 | contig 65082 bp, 57 predicted proteins | sample 714S23034metaG_FD_180687 | JGI IMG/M metagenome (GOLD analysis project Ga0224555, IMG submission 180687) | Peat soil microbial communities from Stordalen Mire, Sweden - 717 S2 30-34 | ecosystem: Environmental > Terrestrial > Soil > Wetlands > Peat | place: Sweden: Norrbotten County, Stordalen... | reverse complement strand
TTACTGGTTATTGTCTGATGTTTATCACGGGAAAACATTTGTTGATGGAGTTATGAAACAAAAAAACAGAGGAATAGAAAGGTTGGCTGCCTGATGTCTATTTACACTCCTATTGACAAGACTCCCGTGAATGGGGATTTTAGCTAAGCGATCATGACACTAGCCGATAATGAGTCCCAAGTTTTAGTGAGACTCAAATATTACAAACGAAGTGCAGTAATATTTGTAAGTCGTAGTGAGACTCTCTGAAAAAGAGCATTGCGAAGTTTGAAGAGTTAGTCTAACTATCCAATAGCCAAAGGCTATTGAGAACTATCCCGGCGCGAGGCGCCGTGGAATAATGAGATCATAAAGATATAACGGCGACGTCGCGGGATTAACTTCAATATATATGTCGTCATGTCACCGTGCGTAAATATTGCAGAATCTTTATTTGCTCTTCCAGTTTGGGAATTTTTGTTTCTGCGTTTAGTTTTAATCCAGACATACCCGACATGGAAAGAAGCCGTTCCAAAGCTTCGAACATATTAATTTGAGGATAAACTTCTTTGGTAAAATAATTTATCAATTTTAAAGTTTTAAAACCATCAAACCAATCATTGAACTGGCGGGTAAATGTTTTTTCGTCTTTTGTATGGCGGCATATTTTTGACCAAAATACAGCAAAGTCACAATCTCTCAAGAAAAACTTTAACATCGGGTGGATTCGCTCTGTTTTCATTAAAATTTCATCATCGCCGCAAATAAACTGGTTCTTCATAAGTTGCAGCCAATCGGCTAATATTACGAATATTTGTGGATCGTATAAACGATATTCTTCTTTCTGATCGCCGGAAAGAAATCTTTGTATTCTTTTACCAGTTCCAAAAGGAACACGTGCGGAAGGACGCGCCGACGGATAAACGCATGTTTCTTTGATATAACCAATTTTACTCATTTTGGCGAGTTTGCTTAAGAAATAAAAATCTTCTCCCGCTTCGCGCTTATTCATTCCTCTTACTTCCAGGTAAGCTTCGGTTGATGTTACAATCGTTGAACCTATGGAATGGAAGGCCCAGAGAGATTTTGCATATTTTAGCCCTAACACCCAGTAGCGTAAAAATATTTCATAGCAGCAAATTGCAGCCTGTTCTTCATAATTCAATGGCATTTGGTGTTCATAAGCTACAATTGCTGTTTTGACTTTTTGTGTAAAATAATTATTTATTGCCGATAAATAATTATTTTGTACTAAAGTATCAGCATCGAGACTTAAAATCAGATTGCGTGGAGTGGAACTTTTTTTCAGCAAGCGCAACGCCATATCCATGCCAATTTTTCGCGCCATCCCCACGCCACCTAAATTTTGCGGCATTTCATTCATTCTTGACGAGGCATCAATGTAGCCCAGCTTTAATTTCGCATCGGACAAATCAAGCAAAAGAGGATATATTTCCCGATCGGTGCTGAATTTTCCTAAAGACTTTTTTTTCACCAGAGCTTCCAGATATTTAATTGTTTGCAGGTTGTTTTTTATCGCAGCGGGAGGTGAATTACCCTTGTTATTAATAACGCACAATATAAAAGAATATTCCAAAGACGAAAGCTGATTTTGCGCAATAGATGCCAATGTGGAAAAAAGCATTTCTCTTTCTGCGTAAGCCGGTATTACAACAACCTGAGAAATATTTTCGGTATCATTCGCGTTTAAATTCCACTTTTCGCCAGTTGAATAATGCTGCAGATAAATATCAATTAAAGAATTTTTTTTCATTGCAAAAATTTCATTACGCTTTCTTTCAATAATGAATAGTCGTTACTTTGAAGCCAGTTGATCACTACCCCCTTTTTCTCCATCCGCCGAAACCATGTTTCTTGTCTTTTGGCAAATTGGTGGATGGCGGTGTTTAATCTGTTTTTCATTTCGTCAAATGTAATTTTTTTTTGCAGATATTGAGAAATAAAACGATACTCCAGCCCAAAGCTCTCCAATTTTTTCCAGGTCAACCCTGCGGTATGCAGTTTCATTACTTCTTCGATCATTCCCTGCTCCAGCCTTTCTTTTAACCGCACCGTAATACGCTGCCGCAGGGTTGATCTTTCCCATCTGATGCCGAAAACCACTGCATTAATATCCGGTTTTTGAGTTTGATCTTTTGCACTTCGTGCCCGTTCAATTTCTATCGCCCGGATTAATCTTTCAGAGTCTTCAAGATCGGTCTTGTTATGCAATTGCGGCTTTAACGCCAAGAGCATTTTTTGCAGTTCATCTTTTGATTTCTGGCTTAATTCTTTCCGCAATTCCTGATCCATTGGGGCGTGAGGCATATTATACCCTGTCAGCACGGATTCCAGATAAAGACCAGTTCCTCCGACAAGAACAGGTAAAATTTTCTTTTCAATGAGTTCACTGAATGTTTTGTAAAATCTGTTTTGGAATTCAAATAAATTAAATTCGCTCTCAGGAGCCACTATATCTATCAAGTGATAAGGAATCCGCCGGCCATTAATAATATACTGGTTTAAATCTTTGCCGGTGCCAATATCCATGTTTTTATAAACCTGGCGGGAGTCGGCGGAAATTATTTCGCCGTGCAAATCATTGGCAAGCTTCGCAGCCAGTTGCGTTTTACCCGATGCTGTCGGCCCCAGAATTACAGCTAGATTTTTTGCCATATTTTTTAAATTATCCGCCTTCGCATGTAAGCAATCAAATCGTTACTAAACTATATTATGAAAAAATAAAAGACTGGATCTAGGAAAAGAAGCAATCTTCCCGCGCCGGTAATTACCATCTGCAATTTTGTCGATTTACAAATTTCAATGCGCTTTGCTTTTAAAGTTTTAGCCTCATTACGACTAACAAATTTCAGTCGTAGATGACCCCATGGTGCCCTTTAGGGTATTCAGGTTATGCGCTACGCTTCTGAAACTTGGGACTCACTACCGCACTGCGTTTGTTTTCAATTGTATCCCACAATCCCCATTCGCTTCGCTCAGGGGATAATTCGACTTGCGCTTCAAACTTCGCTACGCTCGTTTTCAGCGAGTCTCATTAAAAAAAAAGCCCCGTTTGACGGGGCTTTTTTAGTTCGAGTTAACTTTAATAATGGAAATTATTACAGTGGCTGAACATTTGTTGCGCTGGGACCTTTGTTACCCTGTTCAATGTCGAAACGAATTTTCTGACCCTCATAAAGAGTCTTAAATCCTGTTCCGGCAATAGCACTATAATGAACAAAAACATCTCCACCTTCATCATTTTCAATAAAGCCAAACCCCTTCTTCTCGTTGAACCATTTTACTTTTCCTTCTGCCAAAGCTAAAACCCTCCTTTTAAAAATTTGTTCCTCATCAGACATAAGCCCGTAAGAAACTAAAAAAACCGCATGAATTCTGTTTCTCAACTGAAGAATTCTTTGCGGCTATTTTATTTTTTGTAAAACTTAACACTAACAATTTCCTGACAAACACCGCTTTCATCTTCCCTACAAACGTCACAATAAAATTGCGGTTTTTTTACGTTGTTTTATAAATATCACTGTTTTTTCTCAAAATCAAGCTTTTTTCGTAATTTTTTAGTGAAGCCCCCCGGGTGGAGCCAGGGGATTCAATGTCCCGGGATTTAATTATGTGTTTACGTAAAATATCCGTAAGCTCTTTTTCTTTTCCCATATAAAAATGATCAGCGCCATGAATTATTTCCACCGGAGAATTTATCTTTTTTGCTTTTTGGATTAGAACATCTATCATGCAGAACTGATCGCAGTCCCCGCAGATTAATAAATTTATTTTATTGTTTAAATTATCCCAGTTGAAATTAAAATAATTAATCGGCGGTGAAACACAGATATTAGCGGCAAAAGGATTCCTGCTTTCTTCGAGGATTTTTGAACCAACCCACGCGCCAAAAGAATAGCCTGCCAAAAACAATTTTGTCAGCCCATGTTTTGTCAGGTATTCACACACGGCAAAAAGATCTTCCTTTTCGCCTCTCCCCTCATCGTAGACACCGGTACTCCCGCCTACACCTCTAAAGTTAAATCTTAAGGTTGAATAATTTTCGGCAGCAAACACTTTTTGCAGGGCTTCAACAACATTGTTATACATCGAACCGCCCATCAAGGAATGTGGATGGCAAATAACAACGCCTCTTTCTCCCGAAGATTTGCCCAATAATCCTTCGATTATCAGTGGACCATTTTTTATATATATCTTTTCCTCCGCCATGATGATTCCTAAATTGACCCGGCAAGGTGGCAGGCACAAAAGCTTTGTTCATCAATTTTTTCCAGCCGCGGTTCAACCTTCGCGCAAATTTCCGTTTTATAAGAACAACGGTTTTGAAAAGCGCAGCCTTCGTCATTTTCGGCTCTGGCTTCTCCTTTTATGTTCATCATTCTTTTTTTCTTTTGGGGGTCGCAGGACGGCACTGCGGAGAGCAGCATGCGGGTATAAGGATGAAGCGGACGATTATAGATATCGCTGTTTAACGCAAGTTCGACTATTTTACCCAAGTACATTACGGCAACACGATCGGAAATGTATCGAATAACGTTCAGATCATGGGAAATAAACAAATATGTTAAATTATAATCATGTTTTAAATCTTTGAGCAAATTCAGTATTTGCGCTTGAATAGAAACATCCAGGGACGAAACCGGCTCATCGGCAATGACTAACTCCGGATTCAATACAAGCGCCCGTGCAATTCCAATGCGCTGCCTTTGCCCGCCGCTAAATTCATGAGAATAACGATTTGCCTGCTCTTTACTCAAGCCGACTTTGGCCATGATTTCCAGCGCCGCTTCACTACGCGTCTTCTTATCTCCTATGCGATGAATCGTCAGCGGTTCTTTGATTATGCTTAATGCTGACTTTCTCGGATTCAGCGAAGAATAAGGATCCTGAAAAATGATCTGGACATTACGTCGATAAGCCTTTAATGCTTCTTTATCGTACGAAAAAATATTTTCACCTTTAAAAGTTATATAACCTGAGGAAGGCTTTTCCAATCTGGTCATCAGGCGCGCCAGCGTGGATTTTCCGCAACCGGATTCGCCGACCAAACCCAAAGTTTCACCTTTAAAAATCTGCAGGTCAATATTGTTAACTGCATAGATAATTCTCTTCCGAGGATTAAATAAACCACTGCTTAGGATATATTTTTTCGTCAACTCTCTAATTTCAACAAATGTTTTGAGCATTTTCGGCACACTAATTTAATTATTTTTCTTTGCGCCATACTTCCAGCAGGAAACAAAATGGCTGGGGTTAATTTCCTCCAATGGCGGCTCTTTCCCGGAACATTCTTCATCAGCGTAAGAACAACGGTCATAAAAACGGCAGCCCGGGGCAATATTATATAAACTGGGAACAGATCCCGGAATAGTTTTGAGGTAACCTCCTCTTTCCAAAGATTGCCCGCATCTCGCCGGTATTGATTCCAGTAAACCTTGAGTATAGGGATGCAGGGGATTGGCAAATATCTCTTCCACTGCCGAGCTTTCCACGATTTTCCCCGCATACATTACAGCGACTTTTTGGGCGGCCTGAGCAATCACTCCTAAATCATGCGTGATTAAAACGACCGTCATCTTATTTTTCTGCTTCAGGTTGGAAATCAAATCCAGAATTTGCGCCTGAATGGTAACATCCAGCGCTGTTGTGGGTTCATCAGCAAGCAGAAGTTTTGGATAACAAGACATGGCCATGGCAATCATTACCCGCTGGCGCATGCCGCCGCTGAGATTATGCGGATAATCCTGCGCCCGCTTTTGCGGATCGGAAATTCCCACTTCGCGTAATTGCTCAACGCTTAACTCCATGGCTTTTTTCGCCGGAAGATGTTGATGCAACCGGATGGCCTCGGCGATTTGTTCACCAACGCGAAAAACAGGGTTAAGTGAAGTCATTGGTTCCTGAAAAATCATGGAGATTTCACTGCCACGCTTGGCGCGCATTTCTTCGGCTGATATTTTCAATAAATCCCGACCGGAAAATAATATTTCGCCGTTAATGATTCTGCCGTTGGCAGGGATGAGCCGCATAATCGAAAGGGCAAGCATTGTTTTACCGCAGCCGGATTCGCCGACAATTCCCATAGTTTCACCGGATTTGATTTTCAACGAAACTCCGTCCACAGCCTTAAGTCTTCCCTGAGCAGTATCAAATGCTGTTATTAAATCTTTTATTTCCAGAAGTAGCGGCATATTCTATTGTTGAAACTCCAATTTAATGAGACCCGCTTCAAACTTCATCCCGACGAGTCGGGATGAAGTTTGAAGCGTTAGTCGAATTATCCCGCGAAGCGGAGGGTAATGAGTCCCAAGTTTCAGAAGCGAAGCGCGTTGAAACTTGCTGGACAAATTATACCCGTGATTTTTGGACACGATTGCACAGGAATTCAACGAGCAATCGAACAGCGACTCCCGATGCGCCTTTCGGAATATAGGTTTTTTCTTTATTTGTCCAAGCCGGGCCGGCAATGTCCAGATGCACCCAGGGCGCATCTCCGGCAAATTTGCTTAAAAACGCGGCGGCAGTGATTGTGCCGGCAGACCGGCCGCTGCTGTTTTTATAATCGGCAATATCGCTTTTGATAAGTTCGTGATAGCCCTCCCACAGGGGCAGTTCCCAGACAAGTTCTCCGGTAGTTTGGGCGGCTCTATCTATTTCACTTTTAAGTTTATCATCAGTTCCCAGCATTCCAATGACATCATCCCCCAGCGCCACAATGCAAGCGCCGGTAAGAGTCGCCACGTCAATAACAGCTTCCGGCTTAAACTCTGACGCATAAGCAAGTGCATCAGCTAAAATTAAGCGGCCCTCGGCATCTGTATTAAGAACTTCAATTGTTTTTCCGGAATATGATTTTATAATATCGCCCGGTTTATAGGCAGTACCGCCAGGCATATTTTCCGTAGCGGGAATGAGTCCGATGATATTCAGTGGAAGCTGCAAATCGGCAGCCGCCATAATCACACCCATAACTGCCGCTCCTCCGGACATATCCGTTTTCATTTCCTCCATTTTCTCCGCAGGCTTTATAGAAATTCCGCCGCTGTCGAAGGTTAATCCCTTGCCCACCAACACAATTGGCGCCGCGCTTTTTTTGCCGCCAGCGTACTCCAGAATAATAAACTTCGGCTCTTCGTTGCTCCCGGAAGCGACGGCAAGAAGAGCATTCATCCCCATTTCCTTCATTTTTTCTTTATCCAGAACTTTGCAGGAGACATTTTTTTTTCGGGCGATTTCCCGCGCTTTTTGCGCCATGATCGAAGGTGTCATTTCGTTGGATGGAGCGGAAACAAGGTCCCGCGCAAAATAAACGGCTTGCGTGATTATCTGCGCCTTTTTTATCGCGGATTCAATCAAGGAAAAATCTTTTTCGTCAGTAATGATATTTAATTGTTCCATATCTTTTAAATCTTCGCGGCCAACGGTTTTGAATGGCGTATATTGATAAAGCCCCAATAGCGAGCCTTCCGCCATTGCCTGCGCCACTTGATCCTTTTTCCGGGGGATAAGATTTAAGTTAATGGAAGTTGCCGCTTCTTTGATATTCATATTCCGCAGATGCTGCAAAGCCTTAGCGAAAGCGGCGCGAAGCTTCTCCAGATTAAATTCACTATGTTTCCCCAAACCAACAAGGGTTATTCTTTTTGCCGCAAGCGTTCCTCTGGTGTAGATTACGGATATTTGAGAAGGTTTGGCTTCAAAATCGCCATTCTCGATCAATTCGCTGATTAATCCATTGCTTTTTTTATCAATTTCCAGCGCCACTCCCGTCAATTTTTTACTATCTTCAAACAAAGTTAAAATAATTGTTTGGCTTTTTGTGTCGGCAAGTTTTCCTTTTTTGACAAATATTTTCACCTCATCATCCTCCTTTTTTTGATAACGCTTTTTTGCTCACCCGGCTTTGACGGATGATAACACATAGCCGAAAAAAGTCAATCCCGCGGCTTCAGACAGGGGATGAATGCGGTGTAATCCGTGGGAAGTCGCGTCATCTTTGGGGAGCCTCCAGCTCCTACCGGAGGGGGTTCCACTTATTAAGGACTGATAAAATAGAGGACTTATCCGCTTATTGCAATGTAATTATATTGCTACGCAGGCAATCATGAAGATTTTTGTAATTATACCAAGTAAGCTTTCAAAAATTTATATATTAATTTTTTGAAAGCAACTTGGTATTACTTTTCAGGATATCTAAGACAAAGGATATTCTTTTCACTCCCACGTTCATCCCCCGGCTTTAAGCCGGGGGATGAACGCGGTGTAACACGCGAGAGGTCGCGTTATCCTCTGCTTCGCGGGATAATTCGACCTGCAAGCTTCAGTGCTCTTTGTTTCTGAAGCTTGGGTCTCATTATTGTGAAGTAAGGGTTACCAGTATAAAGTTGTATCGACGAATCCGCCAGAGGTAGTTCCCGGTGTTTTGAAGGCAAATTCAGCCCAACCGGCAGTTGCATAATCAGAACTACCGTTGTTACGGATATTACCGCAGACGAGCATGCCCATTTCCGACTGTGAGTATGATCCTGAATCCGGTGTAGTCAACTCAGTCAGACGCAATGTGCCGTTCGGCGCGCTGGTACAGGCTGCCGAACCATCATCACATATCTTGAGAACAGTTATATCCGTCACGTTGGGATTAACGGCATCCCACTGAAACTGCGGCTGAGAACCCGTTGGAGTTCCGCTTTCGATATGGGAAAAGAAGTCCACTGTTTGGTCCCATTGACTGATATACTCGGGCGCCCAGACCGGCGTAAACGGCGAATTGCCGGCAACATAACGCAGCCTATTCGCATCTATATCCCAAGGTATTGTATCAGCAGTCCGCCCCGTTGTGTAACGCGAAGAATCGTCGCCGTAAAACACATTGATATCGTTTAGCTTAACCGCCGCTCCAGCTCCAAGAACTACTCTCTTTTCCTGAATACGGATGTACATAGAAGCATCGTCGTCAACAATCAGTCCGTCACTTCCATCGCAGCTAGTAGTGCAACTTCCATTAGGTTGACTCCAGTCTTGATATCCCTTGGTATAGTCATCATAAGTAATATCTTTAAAGGCCAGCCAGCGGAGAGTGCCATCTGATTTCTTCTCCCACAAAACCAGCAGAAGTGGTCCGATATTATAACGGGCCGGGGAAAAATCCGAAGGCTTGGGTTTAATTGTTTGGGGGATATAATCTGTCGGACTTGCTGCGGCGAAATAGTTTGCGCCGTTCAATATCGCTACGGTAGTCCCAAGAACTTTAAGCGATTCATTATTAGCAAATGTAAAATTACCGGTCACCGAAGCAAATCTGATTTTTCCTGTCGCGTTGCCGCCCGCCCATGATCCGGAGGTGATCTCCGGCGTTCCCTGGACAATTCCGCTCCCATTCGTCCATACTACTGTATCACCGGGATTAATGGCTGTTGTTCCATTGGTAAAATATAAATTCGGCAGATCATACCTCATGAACGTTAAACCCAAGTAAGACTCGGAAGTGGTACCGATATTTATAGCACGGAAAGCCAAACCTATTGCTCCAGCCTTTAATGCATTACCCGTGGCCGTTTTAACCTGTACTTCATAAGTAAGCAAATATACACCTGTACCTACTGGAGGAGGAGCCCATAGCCCGTTGATCAAGGTGGTGTTACTGTACCAAAAAGCTCCACATTTATAGGCGCTGGCGCCGGTGCCGGTTGTCGTAAGAGTGTCGATAATGGAAAACCATGCCGATCCTCCACCCGACGTTTGAAGGCTGGCAACCTCATAATTACTACCTACCGAAGAACTGCTATTAAAACTGGCTATAAGTTCCGCATTCGTATTTAAACTATGAACTTCGGCTGCTGAGGCGAAACTGTCCAAGATCGCCTCGCTAAAACTCATGGTGCGCTGCTCCGTCCCTACATTACCGCGTGATTGAAGCATAAGATATTTTTTAAATGTTACATTTGTTGCCGCAGTGACGGGAGTACTAAACGTAGAGTTGTCTGAATGCCGCAGGTTTGTCAGTGTCAGAACACTGCCAACAGCAGTAGCGGTGCTGTAACGGTATAGCATAGTTTCAGAGCCAATTTGAATTAATCCATCTTTAGCAGGGAATGCAGTTGCGGAGAAAGTATTGAGATTAAGTTTTAAAGAACTGCCCGGTGTTAAAGTTTGAGTTGCGGGGGAAGTCGGCGGGTTCAGCACGAGATAAACAGCGTCTCCCTTATTTAGTGTCTGATTACTGGCTAAAGTACAGGTAAAGACACCTGAAGCCAAAGAGCCACCCGTATACCCTATGACGCCAGAACCCGCTGTGTCTCTCAGTTGAATAAGTCCGGAGACCGGCAAGGTAAAACCAGTTGGCGTAGTCCCCGGAAGATTCACAGTAATATTTTTTGTGTTTGTTACTGTCGCTCCAGCATTATAAAACCAATACGGTTGAGCTGTTAACGTAAATGAGCCAACGTTGGGGATAACATAAGTCTGGCCATTTATCTTACCGAGAAAGACAGCCTTGTCATAATCTGTAGTTGCACCTAAGCCACTATTAGGCGTCTTTAAATAATTTATGGACAGAAAACGGTAGCCTGCTTCCGCCATATTCCAGGCATTGGCGCTTTGATTGGATGATACTGCCTGACGCAGGCTCGATGAAGACATATAAATAACCGCGGAGATAATGGAGGAAAAAATAACTATAATTATAATAATGTTCAACATCATCGAACCACCGCTGTGCAGATATAATTTGCCTTGAGACCTTGTGAGACTGGATATTGAGTTATCTTGTTTCATATGGCAACCTCTCCACTTTCATAATTGTTTGTTCTCTCTGAATAACATATTATTTTATTGGGATCCCGCTGCCGCTTGCGGTCCGTCGGTACATTCATTATTCCGGGGATTAACGGATGTTGTAAAAGTAATGTCACCGCCACCGTCCGACCTGCTAATAATTAGATTAATCGTTATGGAATGGAGGGAACTGGAGCAACAAGTGGTAGTGGAGGGACACGTGGAGGCATACGTGTTGGGATACGTGACGGTAGGACCAAATCCATTAGTTGGCACCCATGCCACGCCTGCATTGTTAAGATAAGTAAATAATCCTTTCCCAGGCCCATAAGTACCCAAACCGGTAATTAGTGGCACTGGTGTTCCGCCATTAACAGTTAAATCAATCTCATTGCCGCTACGCGTAAATGTGTAATAAGTCCCCAGAACAGTCCCCTGGGGTCTGTTAGTTTTGTCAGAGTAAAAAGTAATAGTATCAGCACCGGAAGCGGTGGTTACAGAATCCATATTCATTAATTCCAACGAGAGACGGTTAAGAGCATATTGAGCCTGTTGTACTGTTTCGGAACTAGTCCGTGTGGCCACATACGCCTTTATGCCTTGCATAAGGCCCATTGCGGCAACAATACCCACAAAGCTCATTAAAACCAGACTGGCAATAATTTCGATCAGAGTAAATCCGGCGCTGCTTTTTTTCATAATTTTCATAATCCGCCCCTTCATCAAGTAACAATCATCGAAAGAGTCATATTATTTCTATGGACCGTGATAATAAGCACCGGCGGTGCACTGCCGGATGGTGTACTGGCCTGTGGCGGCCATGCTGCTGTAAGGGTGGTTCCTGAGCCGCTGAAAGTAAGAAATCCAGTTCTGGTGGCATCAACAAATGGATATTTAGTAGGATTATTGATAACATATGTCCGGAATACACTGGGATCGAAGGGATTATAGGGATCATTTCTTTGACTTTTATAATCGCCCAGAATATTTTCCATGCTTTGCTCCACAAGAAGTTCGTCATTAAACCAGCTGAAGGCGCCAAGACTGCTATAAAGCGGCTGGCTAAAGGTTAAAACCATTACTGCCATTATGGAAACCAATACCAGCGTAATTATTGATTCAATAAGAGTAAACCCCTTCTGATTCCATCTTCGTTTACTTTTTTTCATGATGTTATCATCCCTTTTTTATCATCCCTGTTTGCGGTGTAATATTAATTGTCTTGGTGTTGCCGTTGTTATCTTTCAAGGTAATAGTTAATTGAGCGGCAAGAGGCGTTGCTAAAGCGGCATCAGTATAGGGCGTACCGAAGCGGTCAAACGAAAGAATTAAAGGAATACCGTTTGTTATCTGCACTCCTTTTTTGGTAAGATCCATGCCGTATTGGCCATTAACGATACTGTCTTCACCGAGTGAAGAAACTTGATTGGCGGCAGGGGTACAACCGATAGCATTTGCACAATTAAAGAAATAATACTGAGTTGAGGAAGAAAAGCACACGCCCCAAACATTAAAGGTATTTACGATAGGTGCATCAGTGTTCATCGCTCTTGCCTGCGCCAACCGCAGATGAGAAGTTAGTGTATCCGTAGCGACAATAAGATTATTCTGGTTGGAGACAAGCCGCGTTAGGGCTAGTACTGTAATAATACCCATAATAACTAAAACCGCAACAACTTCCAAAAGAGTAAAACCCTTCCTGTTACTATATATTTTCATGTATTTACCCTCTGCTCACATTGGACGCGCATCCATATTTTTCTACGGAAAAATTAAGCGATATTCCTGTGAGTACCGCACCTATTGATAAACCAGTTCCCAACAGTAATACAAAATTTCCACCCGACGACATCACCACCGTGCTAACAACAAATATTAAAATATATATAACTAATCCGTAGCGGGCAAACTGAACCGCCTTTCTTCCCATAAACCATACAGCGCTACCCAGAACAGTAAGCCATAAAGCAACGAGAATGAAAAACGGTGATTGTAATTTTAACCAGCTATTAATCTCTGAATTTGCCGGCACACTTTTTATGAAAAACAAAAGAATCAAACCAAAAATCAGATAAAAAACTCCCATCGATATAAAGGAAATCGCACACTCCTCTTTTGTTGGCGATGTGGCAAATATGTCTTTAACCAGAAAAAATGCTCTTCTCCCTATCCGAGCATAACGTTGTTCATTGATTAGACTAATTTTATGCATTATAGCCGGCGTCAAACCGGAACCAGGCTTTACTGTGTTTATCTCTTTGATTATGCTTATTATTTTATCATATTCTTCCATAAATACCTTTTCAAAATCTATTCTTTTATACTATATATAACTCCAACGGCCAAATAGTCACAAATTTTATTGTTGAAACTCCAATTCCGAAAGCGAAACCCGGCGTATGCAGGGTTTCGCTCATCTAAATTGGTAAGTTGAACAATCCCGCGCAGCGGAGGGTAATGAGACTCAATCTTCAAGAGTGAAGCGAATAGAAGTTTGTTAGTCGAATTATACCCCGCAGCTTGCTTTGGGGTTTATACCTGTGATTCTCTCAACAATTCTTTCAATTTTTCCAGTCCGCGATATATGCGCATTTTAACGGCACTGAGTGATTTACCGGTTATCTGGGCAATTTCTTCAAACGTTAATCCCTGATGAAATTTCATAATTAGCAATGCCCTGGACTCATCCTCCAGCCGCAAGAGATAGATACTTATTTCTTGAGTTTCTATTAATTCTGTTTCCGGCGAAGGATTTTTATCGGCCAATAAATGTGCGCTTAATTCTTCAGTAGATTTGTTGTATTTATTTTTTTTCCGCAGGTGGTTTCTGATTAAATTTAAAGCCACGGTGTAAAGCCAGGTAAAGAATTTCCTGCTTGTGTCATATCGCCATAAGTATTTATATGCCCGAATAAATATCTCCTGCGTTAAATCATCGGCATCTTCTAAATTTCCGGTCATCCGGTAAGCTAAATTATAAATGGGTGATTTATACTCGTCAACCAACAAAGCGTACGCTTGCCTGTCTCCCTTCAGAACCCTGGCAACAATTTCTGCTTCGTTTTTTTGATCCATTGTCACTCTACTCTTCGGGGATAATGTTTAACTGCCGCAACATACCGCACCCATAAATACCATGATTAATAATATTACCTCGACACTCTAATATCAAGTAAATTCGGCTTCTGCTTAATATCAATCCCACGGCTTGGAATCCCCCCGCTCCAGCCGTATGGGGCTCCACTTTTTAGAACTCAAAACAGATAATCAACAGATTCCAATATTATGATGAAATATTTTTGGACAAATCAGATTAAAAATAGTACGTTAAGCTTATGAAACGTGGAGGCGCGTTTATGTTATTCGATAAGACTATTGCCGTTGTTGTTCCCGCATATAACGAAGAGAAGCAAATCAGGCAGGTTTTGGAAACCATGCCTGGTTTCGTTGATCGCATTATCGTTGTCAACGATTGTTCCACGGATAATACAGCCGCCATTGTTTTGGATTATATCAGCAAGCAAAAATCAGTTCGATCAATTATAAAAAATAACTTCATCGGTCCGCACGATGGCAAATATAACCGTGCTGAATATTTGCTCAATGAAAAACAACAAACGGATATGGAACATTTTATCCCCTCGGAAATAGCCAATGCCCATTCTGAATCTGACCGTGTAATCCTAATCAACAATTTAAAAAACGGCGGCGTGGGTGCGGCAATCGCCCGTGGTTATAAATGGTGTCTGGATAACAATATCGACTGTACCGCCGTCATGGCCGGTGACGGTCAAATGGACCCGGCGGAACTGGAAAGAATCTGTCTGCCTGTTCTTAATGAAGAGGTTGATTACATCAAGGGTAACCGCCTCATTCATGGCGGAGCCCGTCTAATCATGCCCCAAACCCGTTATTTTGGCAATTCCATTTTGTCAATATTAACCAAAATCGCCTCCGGGTATTGGCATGTCTCCGATACTCAAACAGGTTATACCGCTATTTCTCTTTCCGCTTTGGGCGCGATCAAGCTTTATGATATTTACAAAAGCTACGGGATGCCTAATGACATGCTGGTCAAACTGAATATTGCTTTTTGCACTGTAAAGGAAGTTAAAATTAAACCTGTTTACAATATAGGTGAGAACTCGAAAATGAAAGTGATGAAGGTTATCCCCCGCATTTCCTGGCTGCTTTTTAAGTCTTTTTTTAAGCGATTATGGATTAAGTATCTATTTCGTGATTTTCACCCGCTTTTCCTGCTTTATCATTTCTCTTTTTTAGTTGGCATTTTATCTTTGCCTTACGCTTTTAAAATAATGTCCATCGTTATCTCCGGCGGCTCCGTTTCACCGGCAACCATGCTGGCTTTCTTCTTCCTCTTTACCAGTAGCTTCCAGTCTCTTTTATTCGCGATGTGGATGGATATTCAGGATAATGAAAGGCTTTATAAAACATGATGGCTTTTGTGGAGAAATCACGGGGGTTAACCCCAATGTAAACTTTTAAAACATTTTGCAGCAAGCTGCGGGGTATAATTCGACTAACAAACTTCTATTCGCTTCACTCTTGAAGTTTGAATCTCATTACCCTCCGCTTCGCGGGATTGTTCAACTTACCAATTCCGCTGCGTTGCGCTTTAGGAATTGGAGTTTCAACAATAAATTATGATTAAAAAAAACAAATCTCTTTCTATTGCCGTAATCGGGGCAGGAAATTGGGGGAAAAATTTAATTCGCAATTTTTTTGAATTAAACGCGCTGAAAGTTATCTGCGATAAAGATGAAGCGTCGCTAAAACAAATGCGGAAACTTTATCCGTCATGCGACTTTTATACTTCGCTTACAGATGCGCTTTTCCGTGAGGACATTTCCGGGGTTGTTATTGCCACACCGGCGGAAACTCATTTCACGCTGGCACGGAAGGTATTGCAATCCGGCAAGCACGTTTTTGTAGAAAAACCTCTCACTCTTTCGGGAAAAGACGCATCAGAGCTGATTGATTTGGCTAAAAAGAAAAAATTAATTTTAATGGTCGGCCATCTTTTGCAGTATCACCCTGCTTTTATTAAATTGAAACAACTGGCGCAGGAAGGCAAACTGGGCCGGATCAATTATATATATTCTCACCGCTTAAATCTGGGAAAGATCAGAAGGGAAGAAAATATTTTATGGTCTTTCGCCCCGCATGATATCTCTATGATTCTTGCTCTGGCCGGCGAAGAACCGGAAAGCGTCATTGCTACCGGTGGCAATTATCTGCATAAAAAAATCGCCGATGTCACGACAACTCATCTGGAATTTTCCTCCGGCCTGAAAGCTCATGTATTTGTTTCCTGGCTGCATCCGTTCAAAGATCAAAAACTGGTTGTTGTCGGTGATCAAAAAATGGCTGTGTTTGACGATACCCTGCCCTGGGAAGAAAAACTTCTTATCTATCCTCACCATGTGAATTGGGAAAATAACGTTCCCGTACCGGCTCGAGGAGTTCCGGAACGCGTTTCTATTCCTTATGCCGAACCGCTGAAAGTCGAATGCGAACATTTTCTTGATTGCCTTGAAAAAAGAAAACCGGCGTTGACCAATGGTGAAGAAGGATTGCGTGTGCTCAAAGTTTTAAACGCTTCTGAACGTTCATTGAATGAAAATGGATTAAGAATCAATTTAAAAAGTGATTCCGGTTTAAGCCCGCAAGATAAAAAAAACTACGATCTCCACTCCACATCACAAATTGATGAAGGTGTCAAAGTTGGAGCGGGAACAAAGATATGGCATTTTTCCCATATAATAGCCGGCTCTAAAATCGGTAAAAACTGTTCGATCGGCCAAAATGTTGTTATCGGCCCTGACGTTACTGTCGGCAATGGCTGCAAAATACAAAACAACGTGTCCGTTTATAAAGGCGTGACCTTTGAAGATTATGTTTTTTGCGGTCCATCCGCTGTTTTTACGAATGTTATCAATCCCCGTTCTGAAATTATAAGAATGCCGGAAATTAAACCGACACTGGTTAAAAAAGGAGCTTCGCTTGGAGCTAATTGCACAATTATCTGCGGGCACACCATAGGGCGTTACGCTTTTATCGCGGCGGGCGCTGTAGTTACCAAAGATATCCCTGATTATGCCCTGATGATCGGCAACCCGGCGCGACAAAAAGGCTGGATGTGCCAGTGCGGCAACAAACTCAATGAAAAATATAAATGTCCTCAATGCGGCAAAAAATATAAAATGAAAGCGAAACAGGGTTTGCAAAAATTAAAATGAACTCTAAAAAGTATTGGTCACCGGCATCGACGATTTTATCGGCAGCCAATACATGGTTTACCCGGCCTGCTCTTTGATCAATCCGTTCGGTTCATAGAATAATATTGCCAACTACCGGAAAAACGCCACACCTCAAACGCCCGATAAATAATGTATTAAAATAGTTCAACCCGCGTATTATCCAATATTAATATTTTCTATATATCTATTCTCAGTCCGTCATAAGCGGAAAAGGTTTCAGGAAATATCATTCGCGCGTGCTCCTGTGCCTTTTCCCTTTTTGTCATTGTTGTATATAATGCGGCATCAAAATGGGTAAGAGCAAGTTTTTTCGCTTTTGATTCAACCGCGAGTTTTGCGGCAAGCTGCGGATTCATGTGCGGCCAGAAATCGTATGTTTGTCCGCTGAGCAGAGCACATTCAGAGATAAGAAGATCGGCATTCATGGAAAGCTCTGCCGAGTTTTTGCAGTAACCGGTATCGGTGCAATAACTTATGACCTTACCGTAAATTTCAAACCGGTAGCCGAAACATTTTGACGCGTGAACAAGTTGAAGCGCCCGGAACTTAATAGGACTTCTATGCCAGCCTTCCTTAATGTCCGTTACTTTGCAGGGAAAGGGCAGTTTATGGACAGGAATAGAATATCTGGGAGCGAGAAATTCTTTGATTGTCGCTTTTGTCCCGGTTTGTCCTATTATCTCCAGCGATTTAAATTTGAATTTTGCCAGTGTGTGAAGCCCTTCAATATGGTCTATGTGGAAATGGCTGAGGAATAGATAAACCGGCAGATCTTTTTTTATATATTTATTCGCTTTGTGAATGCCATTTCCGGCATCAAGGATAATATAGGCCGTTTTTGTCTCTATCAGCGTGCAGATAGTATTGCCGCAATCCGTATCGTACCAGCCGTTAGTACCCAGAAACGTAATCTTCATTTTGCCTTCATGTATTCTTTTATCTGACTAAGAGAAACTTTTTTCATATCGGCGCCGTTCTCATATTCTTTTGTCCATTCCACTACCTTATCAAGGGCGGTATCAAGCGGCCATTTTGGTTTCCAGCCAAGCAGTTTCCTAGCCTTATTTATATTCAAATATAGATACCTAGCTTCGTGCGGATGTACCCCGGCGTCTATTGAATAACTTGAACCTTCCCACTTTTCACATAGCACTTTTACGATATATCCAACCGGTTTGGCTTCTTTTCTTTCCGGGCCGAAGTTCCATGCCGAAGCGAATCTGGGGCCATATTTATATAGCTTTTTCGCAAGCAGAATGTATCCCGCGAGCGGCTCTAGCACATACTGCCATGGTCTTATGGCTTTCGGGTTTCGTATCTTTATTTCCTTTTTTGCAATGATAGCTCGGACAAAGTCGGGAACAAGTCTGTCGCCTCCCCAGTCGCCTCCGCCGATAACATTTCCGGCGCGCGCTGTTGCCACGGCGACATTATGAGACTTGTATTTCGCCGGATTAAAGTAAGAGTTTCTATACGCCTGTGTCACGATTTCTGAACAGGCCTTGGAACTGGAGTAGGGATCATAGCCACCCAGCGGTTCGTCTTCAGCGTAGCCTTTTTGTCTTTCTTCGTTCTCATAAACCTTGTCCGTGGTGACATTTATGAAAGAGCGGACGCAGTCGGTTGATCTCACCGCTTCCAGAATGTTCACGGTACCCATGACATTTGTTGAATAGGTTTCCAGCGGATACCTATAGGATTCTCTTACCAGCGGTTGTGCCGCCATATGTATCACTATTTCCGGTTTTGCTTTTTTGAGCGCCGCTTTCAACCTGCCCAAGTCGCGAATATCCGCGATTACGGAATTCATGCTCTTGCCGATATCGCATATCTCGAACATGCTGGGATTTGTCGGCGCTTCCAACGCGTAACCGGTCACATCGGCTCCCAGGTAATTGAGCCAGAGAGAAAGCCATGAGCCCTTGAATCCGGTGTGCCCGGTGATAAAGACTTTTCTGTTCCTCCAATATTTCATTTCCACACCTTCCAGGGAGCGTTGCCTTTTTCCCAAAGATCGTTAAGGTATTTAGCGTCCTTGACGGTGTCCATGCATTGCCAAAAACCTTCGTGTTTTAGAACCTTCAAACCTTTATCTCTTGTAAGTTCCCTCATCGGCTCCTGTTCCAGAAAACAATCGCCGTGTTTTTTCAGATATTTGAAGAAAGATTTTTTAAAGATAAAAAAACCGCCGTTGATGAATCCATCCTTTATCTGCTGTTTTTCGGAAAAATTTTCAACGGTATCTTTCTTTATATATAATTCGCCGAAACGGGAATCGGGATGCACTCCTGTTACTGTCCCTGTCTTTTTATGCGCTTGGTGAAACTCATACAGCTTTTTTATATCTATATTGGAAACTCCGTCGCCGTAGGTGAGCATAAAATCATCTGAATCAATAAATTTTTCCACTTCCAATACGCGGCCTCCGGTCATTGTTTCCTGCCCCGTGTCGGCAAGAGTTACCGTAAAATTATCAAACGTGTTTTTTTTATGTATAAGCGTCGAACATTTTTTACCGAAAGTAATTGTCAGGTCGCTGTTAAAAGCTTCATAATTAAGAAAATATTCTTTTATCATTTCGCCCTTATATCCGAGGCAGATAATAAAATCATTGAAGCCGTAATACATGTAAGACTTCATTATGTGCCAAAGGATGGGATGACTGCCCACAAGCACCATCGGCTTTGGCCGGTACTCGGTTTCTTCCCTCATTCTCATTCCCATGCCGCCAGCTAATATGACCACCTTTGGTTTTTTTGTTTTCGCCATAAGCGCCTCCTGTATTGACATTCTTACTTTCTCTGGGCTTTGCCTATCCGCAAATTGTACTGTTGTTTGATATGACATTGTTTATTTGTAACTTGACTATAAGAATTTCGTTCTTGTATGTCAAGGCAATCTTGACCGCTAAATACAGCGCAAGGCGCGGGTGGCTGCTCGCTAAAAATGCCGTTAAGAAAGTAATTGCAGTTTTATGAAAAGGATAATATAAAACATAAACATAGCAACATATTTAACGAAGCAATTTACAATATTTGCGAATAATGCAAAAAAATATGGCGATAAGAATTTAAATGCTTTTAACTTTGGCTTAAAGCGGATCAAATAGTATGCAAATAAAACTTGGACATATCTATAATACTGACAAATTAAAATTGGTTCTGATAATTGATAAATTGAAAAATAACCGATTCAAGTTTGTTCCATTGATCAAAAACTCTTCACAAGGTTTGCTGATTGAAGAATTGAAGGCATCTGCGATAATTAAAGAAGTTTCGGCGATAAATTCAGCGGAAATAAAAACGGAAGTTCTAAAGCTTGATTATGGCCGGCTGGATGCGATTTTACGGGAGCTGGTCAAGTACGATGCCGGAATTTATTTTCAAAACACAAAAGAAAAAGCCAAAAGCAGATATATTCCCGCCGCTGGTAAAATTATCGGGGAAAACGAATTGATGAACATGATCGATGCTTCGCTCGACATGTGGCTGACAACGGGAAGATTTAATGATAAGTTTGAAAAGGAATTGGCGAAATTTCTGGGCGCGCGTCACGCTTTGACTGTGAATTCGGGATCTTCCGCGAATCTGCTTGCTTTATCCGCTTTAACTTCGCATAAATTAAAAAATAAAAGATTAAGGCCGGGAGACGAAGTAATAACCGTTGCCGCCGGTTTTCCCACAACAGTTAATCCGATAATTCAAAATGGTTTGATTCCGGTTTTTGTCGATGTTGATCTGAAGACATTCGGCGTTAAAACGGACCAGATTGAAGAATCAATCACAAAAAAAACAAAAGCGATTTTTGCCGCGCACACGCTAGGAAATCCTTTTGATATAGACAAGGTTCTTGACATCTGCAGGAGACACAACCTGTGGTTGATTGAAGATAACTGCGACGCGCTGGGCTCTGAATATAAAGGCAAATACACGGGAACCTTCGGGCACATTGGAACCATGAGTTTCTATCCTGCTCATCACATAACCATGGGCGAAGGCGGCGCTGTAGTCACGGACGATATCGGACTATTCGACATTTTAGCTTCCATGCGCGACTGGGGAAGAGATTGCTATTGTCCTTCGGGCAAAGACAACACCTGCGGAGAAAGATTCGAACAGCAGCATGGCAAACTGCCTTTCGGATACGACCACAAATATGTTTATGCGCATACCGGATATAATTTTAAAATCACCGATTGGCAGGCGGCTATCGGATTATCACAATTAAAAAAGCTTCCTGATTTTATAAAAAAACGACAAAGTAATTTTGCGCTTTTAAAATCAGAGTTCAAAAAGTTTGCAGAATATTTTATCCTGCCTGAAGCGGCGGAAAATTCCAGTCCCTCGTGGTTCGGATTCTGGCTGACATTAAAGGAAAACGTAAATTTTTCTAAAAAAGATTTGGTTGATTTTCTCGAACAAAGCGGAATAGGCACAAGAAATCTGTTCGCGGGAAATATACTTAGACAACCTGTTTTTGTTGATGACGACATTAAAATACGAATTCGAAACTCCGGTATTTTAATTTCATCGGATTTGAAAGAAGAACATTACGCTCTGCTTCCAAATACGGACGCGATAATGGAAAGAAGTTTCTGGATTGGTTTGTGGCCCAGCATATCAGAGAATGAAATTAAATATATTTCCAGTAAAATAAATGAATTTATCTAAAAAAACATCGGACATAAAAGACGATTTGGAGCATATTCTCCAATATGCCGGAGATGTCCTTGAAGAATTCAGGAACAAAAAAATATTTATTACCGGAGGCACTGGCTTTTTCGGAATATGGATTCTGGAGACGTTGGCCTGGGCGAATGCTAAACTGAATTTAAACATTGAGGCCGTCGCATTAACAAGAAACATAGCAAACTTTAAGAAGAAAGCGCTTCATATTGTGAACAGCAAATCGTTTTCTTTTATTGAAGATGATGTAAAGAACTTTAAATTCCCAAAACAGAAATTTAATTACATAATTCATGCTGCAACAGATTTTCATATGGAAAATAGTAAAAAAAGTTCTTTGATCATATTTGATACTATAGTTGAAGGAACGCGTCGAGTTTTGGATTTTTCCGTTCAATGCGGAGCCGATAAGATTTTATATATCAGTTCCGGGGCTGTTTACGGAAAACAACCAAGTGGCATATCACACATTTCTGAAGAATATACAGGGGCGCCGGATTTAACTTTGTCGGACTCTGCGTACGCCGAAGGAAAAAGAAGTGCTGAGATGTTATGTACATTGTATTCCAGCACATATGATTTGTCAATAAAGATTGCCAGATGTTTTGCTTTTGTCGGGCCACACTTGCAATTAGATGAAAATTTTGCGATAGGTAATTTTCTTTCCAGCTTATTAAAAAATCAGAAAATTGTTATACATGGCGACGGCACGCCTGTACGATCATATATGTATGCTGCGGATTTAGTAATATGGCTTATTACTATTTTAATTAAAGGAAAGAATTGTTATCCGTATAATGTCGGCTCGGGAGAGGAAATTTCGATAGAAACCCTGGCAAAAACAATTGCCGGTTTTTCGAAGAAGCCTTTGGCCGTTAAAATAAAAATAAAAAAATCTAATTCTTATAAAATAGACAGATATGTTCCTTCAACACAAAGAGCTCGAAAGGAATTAGGTCTCAAACAGCATATTCGATTGAGTGACGGTATATTAAAAACGATAAAATTCCATTCAGGATAAAAATATTTTTGATGCAGAATAAAAATAATATAAAAAATTGCCGTGTTTGCGGCCATGATTTCTTCAGTAAGCCATTACTGCAATACGCCAATATGCCAAAAGCGGCGCAATTCTTTCCAGGAAAAGAATCGCTGAAAGATGAAAAAGGAATTAATCTAAAAATATATCAATGTTCCGGATGCGGACTTGTACAGTTGGACAGTAAACCAGTCACTTATTATAAAGATGTAATCAGAGCTGTTTCCATTTCCCAAGAAATAAAAGAATTTAGAGCGAAGCAATTTAAAAAATTTGTAAATAAATACTCCCTTAAAACGAGGAAAATCCTGGAAATAGGCTGCGGGCGCGGAGAGCATTTATTCATAATGCAAAAATTTGTTAAAAATACATACGGGATAGAACATGCGGAGGCATCCGTAAAATATTGCGTCAAACAAGGATTAAATGTTTCTAAAGAATTTCTGGCAAAGTCTTCACAAAAACTGTTAAATGCGCCGTTTGACAGTTTTTTTATAATGAATTTTCTGGAGCATCTTCCTTCACCGAACGCGACATTGACAGGCATGTATAATAATTTATCCGACGAAGGCATTGGTCTTGTTGAGGTTCCTAATTTTGACATGATATTGAGAAATAATTTGTTTTCGGAATTTATACCTGACCATCTGCTTTATTTTACACAAAACACATTAACAAAACTTTTATCATTAAACGGTTTTGATGTAGTTGAATGTAATGAGGAAAGATATGACTACATAATTTCAGCTGTGGTCAGAAAAACAAAAAAACTTGATTTGTCCCGTTTCTATGCACATCAGGAAAAATTAAAAAAAGACTTGAATTCATATATAAACAGGTTTGAAAATAAAAAAGTGGCTATATGGGGCGCTGGTCATCAGGCTTTGGCGGTTATCGCAATGACCAACATCGCGAAAAAAATAAAATATGTTGTTGACTCCGCCCCATTCAAGCAAAATAAATATACGCCGGCAACTCATATTCCTATTGTTGCTCCGGAAATGCTTCTTACTGATAAAGTTGACGCCCTAATTGTGATGGCGGCTGGTTATTCTGATGAAGTCGCCGGGATTATAAAACGAAAATATGATAATATCCAAATCGCTGTGCTGAGAGATTTTGGATTGGAAATTATCCATAAATAGTTTTTTATAAAAATAAAATATATGGCGGTATTGAAAGGGAGATTAAGTATATGGCAACAGTTAAAATTGGAAAGAAAAAAGTTGGAGACGGACAGCCATGTTTCATAATCGCGGAAATCGGCATCAATCATAATGGCGACATTAATATTGCCAAGAAATTAATTGACCTTGCAGCATTTGCCGGTTGCGACGCGGTTAAATTTCAGAAACGCACAATTGACGTTGTTTATTCAGCAGAAGAATTGGCTAAACCTCGTGAAAATCCCTTTGGAACAACAAACGGTGATTTAAAATATGGTTTAGAATTCGGACTTAAAGAATATAAAGAAATTGATAAATATTGCCGGGGGAAAAATATAAGCTGGTTCGCGTCTTGCTGGGACGAGGGTTCTGTTGATTTTATAGATAAGTTCAAAGTACCTTGTTACAAAATCGCGTCGGCCAGCTTGACTGATGATGAACTTCTTAAACACACAAGAGCAAAAGGAAGACCTATAATTCTTTCTGTCGGAATGAGCACTCTTAAACAGATTGACCACGCGATAGAAGTTCTTGGTAAAAAAGATTTAATTATTCTACACACTTGTAGTGCTTATCCATCAGACTATAACGAACTCAATTTAAAAGTAATATCAGCCCTGAGGGAAAGATATAATTTACCGGTAGGATATTCCGGTCACGAAACAGGCATTCCTTCATCCAGCGCCGCTGTCGCGCTGGGAGCGTGCATTGTGGAAAGACACATTACTCTTGAACGTTCGATGTGGGGTTCTGATCAAGCGGCATCATTAGGATCAAGCGGTATTATAAGATTAGTTAGAGATATCAGGTTGGTTGAGATGTCTTTGGGAGATGGAATAAAAAGAGTTACTGAAAAAGAGATTCCCATTATCAGTAAGCTTCGCAGAAAAGGCCAGTAATTATGGAAGATATTAAAGCGGTGGCCCTGGATGTTGATGGCGTCTTGACGGATGGCACTTTTATTTGGGGACCTAATGGAGAAGAGTACAAGCAATTTTCATTTTCTGATGTTATGGGCATTTCACTGGCTTCAAAAGCGGGAATAATATTTGCTTTAATTTCGGGGGAAGATAATAGTCTTATTGACAGGTTTGCTGAAAAAATGAAAATTGCCGATACATACAAGGGAACAAAAGACAAAGCGGCGGCATTAACTTCGTTTGCGAAAAAAAATAAAATTGTGCTTAACCAAATTTGTTTCATGGGCGATGATGTGAATGACATCGGCGCGCTGGAACTGGCCGGTTTATCCGCCGCGCCTGCAAATGCCCATGAAAGCGTGAAGCGAAAAGTAAAATTCGTGACAACAAAAGCCGGCGGCAATGGAGCCGTCAGAGAGCTTATAGATTTTATTTTAGCAAAAAAAGTGCTTGGCAAAAAATGAAACTTTCAGATTACGTAATGCAATTTATCGTTGAACAGAGAGTAGGGCAGGTTTTCTTTCTGCCCGGCGGCGGAGCTATGCATTTAGTTGATTCGCTGGGTAAACGCAAGGATTTGGAAATTGTGTGCTGCCTGCACGAACAGGCGGTTGCTGTTGCCGCAGAATCATACGCCATGCATACTAACAATCTTGGCGTCGGTATTGTCACAACAGGTCCCGGCGGCACAAACGCAATCACGGGCGTAAGCGCCGCGTGGATTGATTCTGTACCCTGTTTATTTATTTCCGGACAGGTTAAAAGATCGGATATCATGAAAGGCAAAGGGATACGACAGTTGGGCATACAGGAAGTGGATATAATTTCCATGGTGCAGTCAATAACAAAATACGCGGTTACAGTCATGGAGCCAGAATTAATTAAGTATCATTTGGAAAAAGCCTTGTATCTGGCGCAAAACGGCAGACCGGGGCCGGTATGGCTGGATATACCGCTTGATGTTCAGGGAAGCATAATTGATGAAGCTGTGGTGAAGGGTTTTAATCCGGCGGAGATGAAGGAAAAAAAACCGAATAAATCGTCGGTGAAGAACGCTGTTAAAAAAATAATCAAGTTATTGAATAACTCTGAACGGCCGGTAATAATAGCCGGTGATGGAATAAAGCTCTCCAAATCAAAGGAATTATTTCTGGATATTATTAAAAAGCTTGATATACCGGTAATTCCTACGTGGAAGGCCATGGATATGATTCATGAAGAGCATGAATTATTCGCGGGAAGAGGCGGTATCCTGGGCGAGCGTTCCGCCAATTTTGCGGCGCAGAATTCCGATTTGTTGTTATGCATCGGTTCAAGAATGGATTTCACGCAGACAGGTTTCGATACCAAATCATTCGCCAGAGCCGCAAAAAAAATTGTCATTGATATAGATAAAAATGAAATAAATAAACTGGATTTCCTGATTGATTTAAAAATAATCGCAAACGCCAAAGCCGTCCTTGACGAAATCGCCGCTCAGTTGAATAATATTAAAATCAAAGACAGAAGTTTCTGGAAAGATAAAATAAAGGGATGGAGAAAAAAATATCCGGTAGTTTCAAAAGAGTATTATAATAAAACAGGGTTGGTTAATCCTTATGTGCTGGTTAACGTATTATCCAGGGAAGCGACAAACGAAGATATAATTAATCCCTGCTGTGCCGGCACTGCCGCTGAATATACGTTTCAGGCATTTAAGATTAAAGAAAATCAGAAATTTATTACCAATCATGGCCTTGGACCGATGGGGTTTGAGTTGCCGAGCAGTATCGGAGCGTGTCTTGCCAATAATAGAAAACGAACAATATGTATAGCCGGGGATGGCGGGTTTCAGTTAAACATTCAGGAATTGGAAACACTGCACAGGCTTGATTTGCCAGTAAAAATATTTATAATGAATAATAACGGTTATTCGTCAATCAGAACAATGCAGGAAACACATTTTAACGGGAATTATGTCGGTAATGATCCATCGTCAGGATTAACATTACCTGATATAATAAGTGTCGCGGAAGCATATAAAATAAAGGCAATCAGAATTAATGACGCGGGCGAACTGGAATTAAAAATCAGGGAAGCGCTTGATTTTCCGGGGCCGGTCATCTGCGATGTTTTGGTTATACCTGGTTTCAAAGTTTCGCCGAAAGTCGCTTCCCAGCGAAGAGAAGACGGCACAATGGTTTCCAAACCGCTGGAAGATCAATGGCCGTTTTTAGAACGGGATGAATTGAAATCCAATATGATGATTCCTTTAGTCCATGAATAACGAAATGGGATTGATAAACAATGAATGATTTATTTTCAGTTAAAGATAAAGTCATTATCCTGACAGGTGGAAGCGGCTTTTTAGGTTCTCAATTTAATCAGCATTTGACTTCCTGCGGCGCAAAGATTGTCAATTTTGATAACCAAGCGGATAATCCGGTTGATATTACAAACCCTAAAGATGTGAAAAAAGCTGTGGATAAAACCATCAAAAAATATAACCGGATTGATGGTGTTGTAAATGTTGCCGCGATAAATGCGGTTCCCGGAAGCGAAATGTCTAAAGATTTCTGGAAACCTTATGAGGAATATCCGTTGGAGATCTGGAAAAAGGAGCTTGATGTCAATCTCACCGCCGCCCATATTGTTACTCAGGCGGTCGCTCCTGTTATGATGAATCAAAAAAGCGGTTCAATTATTTTTCTGGCGACAGATCTCGCGATTATAGCGCCCAATAACAGTATTTATCAGGGAGGATATTTTAAAGACATAGCGTATGTTACTTCCAAAACCGGATTGCTCGGACTTATGCGTTCATGGGCGTCTTATCTTGGGAAATATAATATCAGGGTAAATGCCGCTGTTCCAGGCGGTATGTATAACGGCCAGCCGGAGGATTTTGTTGAAAAAAACAGCGCATTGAATATGTTGGGACGAATGGCTGATAACGGTGAATACAATGGGGTTATACAGTTTTTATTATCCGACGCGTCTTCATATATGACCGGCGCATCGCTTATAATTGATGGCGGCAGGACGGCTTGGTGATGAGATTTTTAATTTGCGGCATAGGTTCCATCGGACAGCGTCATTACAGAAATCTAAAATCTTTAGGACATGAAACGGCTTTGTTTCGCGCCGGCGGCGGAGCCAATGCTCCTTTTATCGATAAATTTTTATCCGAAGAACAATCATCAGGACAAAAGGTGAAAATTTATTATAACTTTAATGAAGCGATTGACGATTTCAAACCCTCCGCGGTTTTTATAACAAATCCCAACAGCAAACATATGGAAACCGCTTTGCTGGCGGCAAGAGCAGGCCAAAATATTTTTATTGAAAAACCCCTGACACATAACATGGATGGACTGGAAGAATTAAAAGCGCTTGCTGAAAAAAAGAATCTTAAAATAATGATCGGATACAATCTCCGCTGGCATCCTCTATTGAAAAAAATGAAGGCGATGGTTGCGAATGGGGATATCGGTCAGCCTATCTCTGCGCATATTGAGATGGGTGAAAATATAGAGGACTGGCATCCATGGGAAGATTATCGTCAGGCGTATGCCGCGTATAAAAATGGCGGCGGCGGAGCCGTACTGTGCTTCAGCCATGATATTGATTATCTGTATTGGTTTTTCGGACTGCCTGAAACAATTCAGGCAATTGGCGGCAAAATAACTCCTCTGGGCGGCGACGCCGAGGATATGGTAAAAGCATTGCTGGAGTATAAAAATAAATTTATTGTTTCTCTGCATCTTGATTACTGGCAGAAGCCGCCGAAACGTTTTTTTGAGATTATCGGTACCACAGGCAAAATAACGTGGGATTATTACACTAAAAATTTAACATTGGTTTCGAGAGACAATAATATTGCTCCAATTGTGTATCCTCTTTCTGACACTTTTGATAGAAATGATATGTTTATTGATGAAATAAAAGATTTTATCTTCGCTCTAAAGAATGAAAAAGAAGCGTCTGTGCCTCTTCAGGAAGGAATAGACGTTCTGGAAATATCTCTTAAAATTAAAGAACAAATAGGATTTTAAATCAAAATAAAGGATTGATACTTTATGATGGATTATAAAAAAGAAATTTCCAACTATTTGGATGAAGTACTGGAAAGAAAAGAATTCAGCATTGATAGCATAAAAAGGGGAATTAAAAGCTCAAAGTGTGTGTGTGTGTTCGGAATAGGTGCTATTTCTTTTCCGATTATATCATCCATAAAGAATTTTACAGATATCAAGATTGATTTTTTATCGGACAATGATCAGGCAAAATGGGGGAAAACATATCACAATGATTTAAAATGTATTTCTCCCGATGAACTGGAAAAATATAAAGATGATATCGCGATATTAATAACAACTCAGCATTATAAAAAAATATATCAGCAACTTTTAAAAAAGGGTTTCAAAAAGATATTCGCGGTTACAGAGTATCGGCTCCTTAATGATGTTTATTTCAAAAATAAACAAAATCTTCAGAAGATAAAAAAGAACGCATTAAAGGTAATGGATATTTTAGAAGATGAAAGATCCAAGGATATTATGCTTACTCTGATAAAAAACTGGTTTGATTTTGATGTTGATGAAATTGGTTATGAAGAAATATTTACCAATGATCAATACTATCCAGCCGGTATCATTAAATTAAGCGATAATGAGTCATTTGTCGATGTCGGAGCATATAATGGCGATACTGTCTTTGATTTTCTCAAAAGGACAAATAATAATTTTGACTCCATTTTTGCTTTTGAATTAGATAATAAGAATTTTAAAGAAATGGAACTGTCGGTTGATAAACTGGAACCAAACTTAAAGCGGAAAATAAAATTATATAATTTAGGCCTGCTGGATGAAGAAAAAAATGTATATTATGAAACAGGCGGTTCAGGAATGCAGAGTACTTTTATCAATGTTATTAACACCGCAAACGATTGCGGAAAAACAATCAGACTTTCAGATGTTTTAAAAAATGAAAAAGTTACATTCATTAAAATGGATATTGAAGGTTCGGAACCCCAAGCGCTATCGGGCGCTGAAGAAATAATAAAAAAACAGAAACCTAGACTTGCCATTTGTGTCTATCATAAACCGGAACATTTATGGGAGATTCCTTTATATCTTAAAAAAATTGTGCCGGAATATAAAATATATATAAGACATCATACTCCATTGGAATATGAAACAGTTTGCTATGCCGTAATTTAATAAAGTTATAAGCGAGAATGAAATCATTATGACGACAGAAAAGGAAATAGAAAAACAAAAAAGAGAAAAACTCAAAAAAGAAAAGCCTCTGGTGTTTGAGAAAGTCATAAAAATCGAGGAACGATTTAAACAAGGCATACCGACTCCGATTATAGATATTGCTTATAGTTATGCCTGCAATCTTAAATGTCAGCATTGCACAGCTTCGAGATTTAAAAAAGAAGGGCGAAAACTTACGCCGCAGGACTTGCTGAATATCAGCAGCCAGGCGCATGCGCTTGGTCTATGCCAGTTTTGTATTTCTGGCGGTGAACCATTGATTTTAAAAGATATTGACGAGGTCATTATAGCGCTTCAGCCGAACAAGTTTCACTTAACCATGAGCACCAACGGGCACTTTATGACACTGGAAAAGGCCAGACATTTAAAAGAACTGGGACTTGACAAGATAAAAATAAGCCTCGATGATTTTGATGAAAAAAAACATGACAGCAATCGCAATAGTGAAGGCGCGTACCGGAAAGCGATTGATGCCATGATGAACGCCAAGGAAGCGGGACTAAGCGTGGTAATTCAAACTGTTGTGACAAGGCAGAATTGCCAGACTGACCGCTTGATTCAAATGGCTGAGTTTGCCAAAGAATACGACTTTACCATAGATGTTCTGATAGCGAGGTGTACGGGTGAATGGGAAGGAAAACATGAGATGTTAATCAACGAAGATGACGCGGATTTTTTGCGCCGGGCACATAATAAATATCCTGTCTTGCATCGCGATACCTTTCCCTCCTACGGCATGGATAAGGGATGCGGCTGCGTGAACGCATGTCTGCATATAACTCAGTATGGTGACGTTCTGCCCTGCGTTTATGTTCATATTGGAATCGGCAACATTTTTGAAGAAAGCCTGAAGAATATTATTGAAAGAGGTATGAATATAAAGCATTTTAAGAATTACAATCCCAAATGTTTGTCCGGAGAAGACAGAAACTTTATCGAAAATTACATGACTAAATTTTACGGCAAACCATTGCCTGTTCCCTATACGGAAGTGTTTGCCAAAGATGATTTCTGCGATTAAATTTAATCTTTCATAAGGATGACAATAAATGCAAAAGATTATCAGTATCGTCACACCCTGTTTCAATGAAGAAGAAAATGTAATGGAAGTTTATCAGCAGGTAAAAGATATCTTCGCGCAAATCGCCGGTTACCGCTATGAACACATTTTTATTGATAATGCCTCGACGGATAAAACTGTTCAAATATTAAGGGAAATCGCGAAAAATGATTTTAATATTAAGGTGATTATTAATTCCAGAAATTTTGGGGCGGCAAGGTCTCCCTATCATGCACTTTTACAATCCAGAGGCGATGCGACAATCGTTGTTATGGCGGATCTTCAAGATCCCCCGCCCATAATAAAAAATTTGGTTAAAAAATGGGAAGAGGGTTATAAGCTTGTGCTTGCTGTAAAAGAAAAAAGTGAAGAGTCATCTATTATGTTCGCAATCAGGCAACTCTATTATAACACCTATAATAAATTATCAAATATTCAAATAGTCACTAATTATTGTGGCTTCGGCCTTTATGACAAGGCAATAATTGATATATTAAGAAAATTGGATGATCCTTATCCTGATTTGCGAAGCCTTCTCGGTGAAATAGGTTTTGAAAGGGCAATTCTCACGTATGTTCAGCCAAAAAGAAAAAGAGGGAAAACAAAAAATAATTTTTATAATTTGTATGATCAGGCGATGCTGGGCATTACCAGGGATTCAATAATTCCTTTGCGGCTTGCCAGTTTTATAGGCTTTTTTGTTGCCGCTTTAAATCTATTGGTGGCTGCGGGGTATTTTATATATAAAATTATCTACTGGGATAATTTCCAGTTGGGTATTGCTCCGCTAGTAATCGGTATCTTTTTCTTCGGCGGTGTGCAATTGTTTTTTTTGGGTATTATCGGGGAATACATTGGAGCAATTTTTACTCAGGTAAAAAAACGGCCATTGGTTATCGAAAAAGAACGAATTAATTTTGATTAATTTTAATGGAGCAAATCTTTGAGAATATCATGGGAACATCTATGGCTGAAGCATCAAATAAAAATTCGATTTTTCGTCATTGGTGTTTGGAACACAATCTTCGGTTACTTAGTTTACATCAGTCTTGATTACCTATTCACGTTCGTTTTTCAAAAACGCTATTTAGCCTACATGACGGCTGCCGTTCTTGCAAATATCATAGCCACGATCAGCGCGTTTCTCCTTCACAAACATATCACCTTTAAATCAACTGTGAGGGGAAAAGGCGTTATCATTGAATTTTTTAAATTTTATTCTATGTATACAGTAACAAACATTCTCGGCTTTGCGTTACTTCCCTTTTTTGTCGAAGTTCTGAAGATAGACCCCAAAATCGCCGGCGCTTTGTTAATCCCTATCGTCGCGATCATCAGTTATTTCGGACACTCCAGGTTTTCATTTATAAAACGATGAACCGTCGGTATATCTTACATCTTTATTTTATTTTTAATAAAACAAAGACTTTAACATTCTGATGATACGGTCATAATTATATTGACCTTACTTTGTAATTTGGGTATTAACCCCAATGTGATTTATCAACAAAATAAATAATGTTACTCCGTAAAATAAATGTAAAGGATTTGAAAAGGAGATTCATAAAAATGAGCATAGAAATAAAAGCACCCATGACCGGAAAAATCGTCAGTATCGTTGTTAATTTGGGCGACAAGGTCAATGCTGAAGACGAAGTCATCATCATGGACGCCATGAAAATGGAAATTCCCATATATGCGCCCGCCGAGGGAACGGTGAAAGAAATAAATGTCAAAGAAGGCGACTCCGTAAAAACGGATCAAGTTCTGATGACCCTTGATTAAAAAAGTGGAGCCCCCTCCGGCAGGAGCCGGATGCTCCCTACAATAATGAGACCCAAGCTTCAGAAACGAAGTGCATTGAAGTTTGCAGGTCGAATTATCCCACAAAGCAGAGGATAATGCGACCTCCCGCGAGTTACGGCGCATTCCTCCCACGGCTGGAGTTGGGGGATTCCAAGTTGCGGGATAGATACTCCTTCGGCGGCAGTGGACTTTGTAATAATTAGATAGGATGAATAGATCAACCATCAAAAAGCAATATTTTACCAATACAACAAGGATTGAACCATGAAAGGTTTATTTGCGCACAAACCGCTGCATCTTATCATGCAGGATCCTGAGGTCGAGCAACATAAGCTGAAACGGGTCCTGGGACCATGGGGTCTTATAAGCCTTGGTATAGGCGTTATTATCGGCGCAGGAATTTTTGTATTGTCCGGCCAGGCTGCGGCAAATTACGCCGGCCCGGCAATCGTGCTTTCGTTCATCCTTTCGGCAATCGGATGCGCGCTGGCAGGCCTCTGCTACGCAGAGTTCGCATCAATGATCCCGATTTCCGGCAGCGCCTACACATATGCCTATGCGACACTGGGAGAATTTATTGCGTGGATCATCGGTTGGGACCTTGTGCTTGAATACCTTTTCGGCGCATCAACGGTCGCGGTTGGCTGGTCAGGATATGTGGTCAGTTTTCTAAAAGATTTTAATATCAATATTCCGGCTGTTTTCAGCCAGGCGCCACTGTCCTATTCCGTCACAGGCGGCTGGCATGCAACCGGCGCAATCTTGAATTGTCCGGCCATTTTTATCGTCGGACTCATGACCACACTTCTGGTCATCGGCATCCGCGAATCGACAAGGGTCAACAATGTCATCGTGATTATCAAGCTGATCGTCATTGTTCTCTTTGTCGGCGTCGGCGTATTTTTTATCAAGTTAGCCAACTGGTCGCCCTTTCTACCCGACAATACCGGTCAGTTCGGGTCATTCGGCTGGAGCGGTGTTGTGCGCGGCGCAGGCGTGATCTTTTTTGCTTACATCGGTTTTGACGCGGTTTCAACCGCGGCGCAGGAAGCGCGCAACCCTCAGCGTGACATGCCGATCGGCATTCTGGGTTCGCTCGCCATCTGCACAATCATTTTTATCCTCATGACCGGTGTGCTAACCGGCATCATGAAGTATACGAACCTGTCTGTACCTGATCCCATTGCGGTTGCCGTCAATGCCGCAGGCCCGGGCATTGCGTGGCTCCGGCCATTCATCAAATTAGGTGCCATTGCCGGCTTGAGTTCTGTGGTACTCGTTCTGCTCATGGCTCAGCCGCGTGTTTTCTTTTCCATGGCGCGCGACGGTTTACTGCCGGCAGCGTTTGCCCGCGTGCATCCGCGTTTCAAGACACCGTACATACCGACAATTCTCACCGGGTGTGTTGCGGTAATGGTGTCAGGTATCTTTCCCATCAATATCCTCGGCGAACTGGTTTCCATAGGCACGCTATTGGCATTTGTCATCGTGTGCATCGGAGTGCTCGTGCTGCGCTACCGCCATCCGGAAATCCCGCGCGTGTTCCGCACGCCATGGGTCCCGTTCGTCCCCATAGCCGGCGCCCTAGTGACCCTGCTCCAAATGGTGTTTTTACCGCTTGACACTTGGATACGCCTCTTTGTCTGGATGGCGATAGGCATCGTCATTTACTTCTTCTACAGCCGCAAACACAGCAGACTGAGGATTTTATCGCTGGAAGAGTGATCTTGGCAATAAAAAGGGGTTAACAATTTTCTTGTTAACCCCTTTTTGGATTTTGGTGAGCCCTGTCGGAATCGAACCGACAACCTAATGATTAAGAGTCATTTGCTCTGCCAGTTGAGCTAAGGGCCCACACACGGAACTTTTAAAAAAACATCCCTTTCTATTTATACTTTTTCTGGTACGCCCGGTAGGATTCGAACCTACGACCAACAGATTCGAAGTCTGCGACTCTATCCAGCTGAGCTACGGGCGCACAATTTACGTATATGGGGTGAGTGAAGGGATTTGAACCCTCGGCCTCCGGGGCCACAACCCGGCACTCTAACCAGCTGAGCTACACCCACCATTTATGCCAATTCGCTTTCTTTGGCTAACTTTGTTGGCATCGTCATCGCCGCGCTATCCTTTGAAAGCAAATGGCATTACACCTTGGTGCGCCTGGAGGGATTCGAACTCTCGGCCCACGGATTAGAAGTCCGTTGCTCTATCCAACTGAGCTACAGGCGCATTTTTTAACCATGTGCCAAAAAGATTTAGCGTCTTATCGTCTCCGCCTTCTTTTGTCAAGACCTAATGCTGATGAAATTGTAAACAATCTTAAACTTGCACATACTAGATGACCATATCACGGGTATGAAACCCCAAAGCAAGCACTGAAAAGTCATCTATTACTTAACATAACCGGCAATACCTTCAAACCGGTATCTTTTTTTATTAATCTTTCCTCCCTGGAGATCTGTTGAATAAAAATAATGTTCCGTTTTCGAATTATACCACCTGTAAAGCTCTCTGGTATTTGTCAATCTGGATGTCGCGATGTTGCCTATCGAACCTTCAAATATGTATCCCTGAAGATTCTTGCCGCCGCCCGTTATATTATAATGGTAAAAGTGATCTTTTTTTTGCGGACTATACCAACGATAGAAACTGGTCGTCCCCGGAGTTTCCGGCTTAAAAAGCCGAAAAGCAATGCCTTCCTTTACGTAATGATTTTGACTTAATCTCTTTGTTTCTGATTGAGGATTGGCCGTAAACAAATAATCAGTTCCATTGTAATACCTGTAAATATCAATAACCTTAACTGTATTATCGGGAACTATTTCCGCGAAGACTTCGACAATTCCCTCACCGCCATTGGTATCAAATACAATATAATCCGCATAACAACCTGGCGTCATTTGTCCCGTATTTAAGGTAACTCTAAGATAATTGGTTTGACTGGTTGTCGCGCCGGAATTAGGCACAATGTTTATACTGCCGGCAGGAAGATAAAAAATGTTTTCTCCTAATATTTTTACGCCTTCAAATACCAAACGGCTATCCTTACTGATAATAGTAAGAACATGGGGTCCGTCAGTAAGTCCTTCCGCAACCAGTAATTCCCCTTTTTTTTCTTTCAGGTCGGCAAACAATTCACTATCATCAATTATAGTTTTATCAAGATATGCGGTTAAATTGACTTCGTCAGGATAAGTCAATAAATACAGAATTATTCCTTTTCCGCGAAAGTTAATTTTAATAAAGTTCTCCCCTTCCGCGCCCGAAGGATAACCATTACTTTCCGTCCAGTTGCCCGTTAATTCCACGGTTTCTTTCAAATATTTGGGCACGGTATAAACTCCGTTTCCCCGCGCATCTTCATTGACAAACGATATATATCTACCTTTTTTAAAATTGGCCGGTTCCTCTTTAATTTCATGTTTTTGCGCCGCCACCGACCATGTCAACATTTCTTTACCACTGTTGGTCACCATTATCTTTTTGGAAACAGTTTTCTCCGGTAAAATACTGCCCATATCCAATCTTAAAGGATTCAAATTGATCAAAGGAGATTTTCGAGTATAAACTATTATAAACGTGACAAAGATTGTTCTTGACCCGCCTTCAAAGTTAATTTTAATTGCTTCTTTATGAGTACCTGCCGGAAATTCCTTATGGCAGATAAGCTTTTCACTACCAGCTTCTAGTGTCATCTCTACATTGTGAATTGCAATTTTAGAGCTACTGTCATTTAATAATGATTTAACGGGCAGTAACCGAATTTCAACACGCAAAGAATCAGTGTTGTTTTCTAACACGCCCGATAACTTCTGTTCTTCTAATTTCTTCCACCCTTCCGGTCCATCTGTCGACCAATCAATGTTGCCTGAACCCATATTCTTTAATGTAAATATTCCTTCACCGGATTTGTCGGCATTGATTTTTCCTACATTAATCTCCCTCGGCGTTATTGTCAGCACCGGCCATAAATGCTCCCCATCCTTGTTTACAGTGCTTTGAACTTTTTGCTTAATAATTTTATTTTGTTCTGGATTTATATTATTTTGAGCGACAGTTATAAATGGATAAACAATCAGCGCGAAAATAATCACGGGTATGAATTTTAAAACAAGCTTTGGAAACAATTCCGCAGCAAACTGCAATGTATTAAACCCTCCGCTTCGCGGGATTGTTCGACTTACAAATTTCAATACACTTCGTTTTTGAAATTTGAGTCTCACAGTAAAGATAAAATTATTCTTTATCTTCAATATAAATACCTCTTTTTAAAAAATAATCACGGGTATTAAACCTCCGCTTCGCGGGATTGTTCAACTTACCAATCCGTTACGCTGCGCTTTCGGAATTGGAGTTTCATAATAATGAATCGTTTATTTCTAACTCAAAGATTAAATTTAAGCAACTAGTTTGAGTTATCGGCTCATTCAAAATACTTGACATATCCGGTAAACAAGATGTAGCTTTCATCCAATTTTTAGTGAAGAACACATCCACCAAGGCGGAGTTTGCTGATTGAGCTCCTGATCAAACAATTATGAATTACGATATTTTTAAATACTGGATTGCGCTAAAATCTATCGCGGGCGTCGGAAATATTACTTTTCCGGCATTAGTGGATAAGTTTTGTTCTTTACCCGCTATTTTTGCCGCACCGGTTTCAAAATTAAGTGAAATCCCGGGAATTTCCAAGAATATCGCCACAGCAATCGCCAGTTTTAAGGACTGGGAGAAAGTTAAAGAAGAACTTGAACTTCTCGATAAAAATAAAATTAATATAATTACTTATCGAGATGAAATTTATCCAGAAAAACTCATGAATATTTATGACCGCCCTCCTTTTCTTTATGTTCGGGGCAATCTGAATAAAGATGATATAAATATTGCCGTAGTCGGCTCCCGTCAGGCCAGCACCTACGGCAAATACACGACGGAAAAGATTAGCCGCGAACTTGCCCTCAAAGGTTTAACTATTGTCAGCGGCATGGCCCGGGGCATTGATTCCGTAGCACACCGCGGAGCACTGACCGCACATGGCAGGACGATCGCCGTTCTGGGCAGCGGACTAGATGTTATTTATCCTCCGGAAAACAAAAAATTATTTACTGATATCATTCAAAATGGCGCTGTTATTTCTGAATTCCCGCCAGGCACACCACCGCGTTCAGCCAATTTCCCGACACGCAATCGTATCATCAGCGGTATGTCCTATGGCGTTGTAATCGTAGAAGCTGGAGAAAAAAGCGGCTCTCTCATTACAGCCAGACTTGCGCTGGAACAAGGACGGGAAGTCTTTGCCGTGCCTGGAAGTATCGACTCCGCAGGTTCACGCGGAACAAATAAACTAATTAAGCAAGGCGCAAAATTAATTGAAAATACCGATGATATTCTGGAAGAAATTTTGCCCCAGTTCGAAAGAACAATTGTATTGAAACCGCATACTATTGACAACTCCGAAGCCATTGCCACTAAACCCGCCGAAATATTGAGCGCTGTTGATCAAAAAATAATCGGCTTTGTTTCCGGTGGCCGCGTTCATATTGATGATTTGATTTCTTCCACCGGTTTATCGTCTGCCGACATTTTAAGCGCATTGACGACATTGGAAATGAACTACCCCGCAGCAAGCTACGGGGTATCAAAAGCCTCTATAAGGAATAGGCCTTTCGTAGCAAGCTAAGGGGAATTAACCCCAAACAAGATTAAAAGGAATCGTTCAACAGTATCCGGGAAAGTTTTTTTCTCTGAAAAAATAAGTGGAGTCCCGGGAGGATCCGGGGGATTCAAAGTCGCGGTATTACCGCACAAAGAACCGTGAAATGATCAATTACAAATGACACCGTAAAAAGCGCCAGAGGCAAGGCGGGCGAAGCTTGAGGAATGAGGCCTACTTTTGTTGCATAGGCCGCAAGTAGCCTGCCCCGGCACAGGCCGGGGAAAGGTGAAGTACAACGCAGCATATGGCGCTTGTTATGGTGTCATTGAATAAATATATCTTTACAAAATATCTTCTTCCATCTATACCGTGCGCCGAATCACGGGTATCAGAATACCCTCGGCTTCGCTGGATAGTTCGACTTGAAAGTTTCAGTTCACTTAGTTTCTGAAACTTTAGTCTCACAAATATAAGGAGAGTTAGTTATGGCAAAGTCATTAGTTGTTGTGGAATCTCCCACAAAAGTTAAAACAATAAAAAAATTTCTCGGCAGTGGCTTTGATGTTGTCGCTTCGATGGGACATATTAAAGATCTGCCGAAAAGCACTCTGGGTATTGATCTGGAAAATAATTTCGAACCAACCTATAGTGTAATTGAAGCCAAAAAGAAGACTATTGATGAATTAAAAAAAGCTGCTAAAAACGTGGAAAACATTTATCTGGCCCCCGACCCCGACCGCGAAGGCGAAGCCATCGCCTGGCATATATCCGAGGTGGTAAACACAAAAAATAAAAAAATATATCGCGTCCTATTTAATGATCTCACAAAAAAAACCGTGTTAGAAGCAATTAATAATCCGCTGGAGTTGAACTTCAATAAGTATGAAGCACAGCAGACCCGCCGCATTCTGGATAGGTTGGTTGGTTATCAAATCAGTCCTATCCTCTGGGATAAAGTCAAGAGAGGATTGAGCGCCGGCCGGGTTCAATCCGTTGCTGTGAGAATGATCTGCGAAAGAGAAGACGAAATCAATAAATTTGTCCCGGAAGAATACTGGAACCTGCTGGCACAATTTGAGGGAAACAATCCCCCTCCTTTTGACGCCAAATTACTCAAGATAGACGGCAAAAAAGCAAAAGTCGTCAATGGCGAACAGGCCGCCAAGCTGGCTGACACCATAAAAAAAGCTTCTTTTATCGTGGAGAAGCTGGAGAAAAAAGAATTAAAACGCTCGGCACTGCCACCCTTTACTACCAGTAAATTACAGCAGGAATCCTCCCGCTGGCTGCGCTTTTCCGCGAAAAAGACGATGATGGTCGCTCAAAAATTATATGAAGGTATTGAACTTGGTAACGACGGCTCCGTCGGTCTAATTACTTATATGCGAACCGACTCTTACCGCATTGCCGAAGAAGCGCTCAATGAAGTGCGAGCTTATATCCAGGAAAATTATTCACCTGATTATCTGCCGCCCAAACCGCATACATACAAAAACGCGCAAAAAGCTCAGGACGCTCATGAAGCCATCCGGCCATCGACCATGGCTTACAAGCCGCAGGCCATAAAAGAATATTTATCCAATGATGAATTTAAACTCTATCAACTTATCTGGAACCGATTCACTGCCAGTCAGATGAATCCGGCCATTTTCGATCAAACAACTATTGATATTGCCGGAGCCAATTGTATCTTTCGCGCTCAGGGACAGGTTCTCAAGTTCCCCGGGTTCACCATCGTTTACACTGAAGGCAAAGATGAAAAAGAAGAAGAGAATGGGCTGGATAAATTTCTTCCCAATGTAAAAGAAAAAGAAAAATTAAAGCTGCTTAAATTAAATACGGAACAAAAGTTCACCCAGCCACCACCGCGCTTTTCGGAAGCATCTCTGGTTCGTGAACTTGAAGAAAAGGGAATTGGACGGCCTAGTACCTACGCCAATATTCTCTCCACAATTCAGGACCGGGAATATGTGCGCCGGGATAAAGGAAAATTCTTCCCGACAGAATTAGGCGTTATTGTTACCGAACTTTTGGTGAAAAGTTTCCCCACGGTTCTGGATATTGCTTTTACCGCGGACATGGAAAATAAATTAGATATGATTGAAGACGGTAAAAGTAAGCGTGTAAAAACCCTTAAAGATTTTTATAGTCTCTTTGCCCAGGAGTTGATAAAAGCAAAAGACGAAATGAGAAATGTCAAAAGGGAAGAAACACCAACCGATCTGATTTGCGAAAAATGTAATTCACCTATGATTATCAAGTGGGGACGTAATGGTAATTTTCTCGCCTGTTCTAATTATCCCGAATGCAAAAACACTATGAATGTTATTCAGGACAAAGAAGGGAAAATAAAAAACGTGGAAGCAAAAACAACAAATACGAAATGTAATAAGTGCGGCAAGGCAATGATTGTCAAAGAAGGCCGCTTCGGGCAGTTCCTTGCCTGTTCGGGTTATCCCGAATGCAAAAACACAATCAATGCAACCAAAAACGATAAGGGTGAGATTGTTCCTCTTGAAGTTCAAGCGACTGATACCGTCTGTGAACTATGCGGAAAACCAATGATTATCAAACGCGGTCGTTATGGTCAATTCCTAGGTTGTTCCGGTTATCCGGACTGCAAAAATATCAAAAATATTCATAAGGGCAAAGACGGGGAAATGATCCCACAGGAAGCTGAGGTCACCGATGCCACATGTGAAAAATGCGGAAAGCCCATGGCCGTCAAGCGCGGACGATTCGGGAAATTTCTCGGTTGCACTGGTTATCCGGAATGCAAGAACATCCAGAAAATGCCCAAAACAACATCCGGAGAATCACAGGTATGATACCAAAAGCAAGCTTTGGTATCATACCCTCCGCTTTGTCCCGACAGCGTCGAGATTCAACTAACAAGTTACAGCGCACTTTGTTTCCGAAGCTTTGGTCTCACTAATAAAGTCCCACTTAGCTTCGCACGTGGGATAATTCGTCCTACAAGTTTCAGTGCGCTACGCTTCTGAAACTTGGGACTCATTAAATTGGAGTCTCATTAATGAAAACATCTCCTGTTATAATCATTGGAGGCGGACTTGCAGGCTGTGAAGCTGCCTGGCAGCTCTTGCGACGCGGTCATGCCGTTCATCTCTATGAAATGAAGCCGCAAAAGTTTTCACCCGCCCATAAAATGGAACATCTGGCGGAATTAGTCTGCAGCAATTCTCTTAAGTCCAACAGCCTCGACAATGCCCCGGGATTACTTAAAGAAGAAATGCGCCGCCTCAACTCAATAATAATAGCGGCGGCGGATCGCACAGCGGTTGCCGCAGGCTCCGCTCTGGCGGTTGACCGCATTCAATTTGCCAGCGAAGTTGAAGCGCAACTCCAGATGCAAAAAAACTTCATCCGGAGCCGTGTTGAGGTTACTAAAATTCCACAAGATTCACCAACTATCATCGCCACGGGACCGCTCACTTCCGATGCCCTGGCGCAGGAAATCTCTAAAACGCTGGACAGTTCTTATTTATATTTTTACGATGCTATTGCGCCGATAGTTGAAGCTGATTCTATTGATATGGACAAGGTTTTCTGGGCATCGCGCTATGATAAAGGAACACCCGATTATCTGAATTGTCCGCTAAGTAAAGAAGAATATGAACTCTTCCGGCAAGAATTACTGGCGGGCGAAAAGGTCGCCATAAAACCTTTTGAAGAAGTCCGCCATTTTGAAAGCTGCTTACCGATAGAAGTATTGGCCTCCCGTGGCGAAAAAAGCCTGGCTTTCGGGCCGATGAAACCGGTAGGTCTTATCCATCCTAAAACAGGTTCTATTTCTTATGCGGTAGTTCAATTGCGCCGGGAAAATATGGCCGGCACTCTTTTTAATATGGTTGGATTTCAGACAAAACTGACCTGGCCGGAACAGCGGCGCATCTTTCGCCTTATTCCAGGCCTCGAAAACGCTCAATTTGCCCGCTATGGCAGCATTCACCGCAATACTTTTATTCATTCCCCTTCCCTTCTACTCCCCTCGCTGCAACTCAAAAATAATGAAAATATTTTCTTTGCCGGTCAGATTACCGGCGTTGAAGGCTATACTGAATCGGCAGCCATGGGACTTTTAGCCGGATTAAATGCCGCCTTTATCATCGAAGGAAAGCCTCTGCAACCGCCGCCTATTAAAACCGCCATTGGAGCGCTGCTTCATTACATTGTTTCTGCCGAATCCGCTGATCGTTTTCAGCCAATGAATATTAATTTTGGTTTGCTGGATACATTACCTGGAAAAAAATTAAAAAAGAAAGAAAAAAATATTCTCCATGTAAATCAAGCTCTGCAATCATTGAATGACTGGATAACAAATCAAAATCTGAACTGATCCCGAAAACAAAAATAAAGCACTGCAAATATATTCTATTGACACACAAAAATACTTCTCTTATACTTCGCTCGCCCCAAAATATATCTTATCAAATAGGAAATTATTAATATATATTATAGAAATAAGGAGAATTAAAATGGCAGAACAAAATAGAGAAAGTTCGCTTGTACTCATAAAACCGGATGCCCTGAAAAATTCGTTAACAGGATATATACTTTCGCAGTTTTCTGAATTCCACACGGGATTACGTTTCGCGGCACTGAAGGTTGTTTCTGTAAATCTCGCTCTGGCCGAAGAACATTATGCCGAGCATAAAGGAAAATTTTTCTACCCTTCGCTTCTGGAATACATACGCGGTTATCTGCATTATCCGAATGATCCATCGAAACGCAGAGTCATAGCGATACTGTATCGGGGACCCAACGCCATCAAGAATATTCGGGAAATCTGCGGCAATACGAATCCGCACGATGCCAGACAGCAAAGGCCCGGCTGCATTCGCGCGTTGGGAACCGTAATTCCTCTGTATGATGAAAATGGTAAATTTATCGGAGACAGATCGGATAATCTTATTCATGCCTCCGCCAATCCCGAGGACGCGGAACGTGAAATAAAACTCTGGTTTCTCCCCACTGATATTCCGCCAACCGTACGGAATTTTCCCACGGAAATAAGCAAAGAATATTTTTATTATAAAAATAACGCCATAAGCTCAACCCACACACAGAGAAGTTTCTGCTTCATAGCACCAGGCGATATAGTCTGGAAATCGGACATGAAGGTTCTTCGACAGTTAGAAAAAGGCAAGAAACAGGATTATTCGGCGAATGCCGTAACTGCCAAATACTTAATTAACAGGGAAATTGAAGATATTTAAATCTTTTTCCCTGAACGGCTGATCTATAATCGAAAATGGTGTTTTACAAAGACCTCAGCCAGCATCAACGTGCCAGCAAGATCTTCAATATGGCAATCCGCCTGAAATCTGATGGTGCCGATACCTACATCAACCGGGGAGTTGCTTATTTATCGCGGGGCAACAACGAACTGGGCTGCCGTGATGCGCAAAAAGCATGTACATTGAGCAATTGTAAATTGTTAGAAGAAGCTAAACGCAGGGGAGCCTGCCGTTGATTCAGGTTTGTCTTGATTAACGATGCTTGACTTTCATTTGAAAAGAGATATCGCTGAAAATCAATAAAGTCTTGCTGCTGGCCAATGCCGCCATACACGCGGTGAAGTTTTCTATTAGTTGAAAATTAAGTTCTTAAATGATAGAGGCTCCTCTTGTTGGAATAAGAGGAAGAATTATGCAAACACTGCAGAAAAGAAAAAACGATCAACACGATAATTTGTGTGAAGAATTATTGCGGGAAAAAGCCGCAGTACTGAGTCGCGCCGGTATGGCAGTGGATGATGCTATTGAGCGGCTGATGAGCATAGATAGAGAAATAGAACTAAAGATATCTATTTTAAATACTTTGTGCTGGAATAACCATGCCTCGGAAATGTTGCAGAAAAAGCAAATGGTCTGTGAAGAAATAAACTTGAGCATTGATCATTTCAATGCTATTCGCCAAAAAGCCCAACTGCAATATTATTATCTGATTGTTACGCGGGAAGCACTTGGTTTGCGTCGGCATGAAATGATTCAGGATATTTACCGGATTCCAGCAAAAAAAGAAAAAATACGGACAGCTTAATGGATAGATACAAAAAGCAACGGATGCGGATGGTTGAAACGCAGATAAAAGCGCGTTTAATAAACGATGTCCGGATATTGAGAGCTATGAGTGCCATTCCGCGTCATCTTTTTGTTGATGAAGGACTGATTGATCAGGCCTATAATGATAGTCCTCTTCCTATTGATGAACATCAGACCATATCGCAACCATATATAGTCGCGCTCATGACGCAGGCATTGGAGTTAAAGGGAAAGGAAAGGGTCTTGGAAATCGGTACCGGCTCCGGTTATCAAACGGCGGTATTGGCTTCTCTGGCCGATCGTGTTTTTTCCGTTGAACGCATTGCTTCTCTGGCAACAAACGCGCGCAAAATTCTTGATCAGCTTAATTTTTACAATGTAGCCATAAGAGTCGGCGATGGCTCTTATGGCTGGAGAGAAGAAGCTCCTTTTGACGCCATTATCACCACCGCGGCAGCACCGGAAATTCCTCAATATTTAGTCGAACAGCTTGCTGTTGGCGGAAGAATGGTTGTTCCTGTAGGCGGTCGCGATGTGCAAACCTTATATAAACTTACCCGTCCTGTTGAAAATCCGCAGGAAATTATCAAAGAAGATTTAGGCGGATGCCGCTTTGTCAGCCTGATCGGGGAGAGCGGATGGAAAAAATAAAACCTGATTTAGCGTCAGGTTTTTTTATTTTGCTAGCTTTGTTGTTTATTCTTTCTTGTTTCAGTCCACAGTTGCAAAAAACGCAGGCAATGGGTATCTATCATCGAGTAAAAAAAAATGAAACGGTTCGAATGATTGCCCGCGCTTATCATGTTAAATTACAAGATTTAGTCGAAATGAACAATATAACTGATCTCAATTCAATTAAAGAAGGCTCGGTTATATTTATTCCCGACGCCAATCAAGTAATTGATGATGTAATGGTCCATGTAAAAACTATGGATACTGCGGCCAATCTCACCGCTAAAAAAGATAATTCAGATAATGCTAATAAACTTACGGAAAAGAACGTTAGGAAAGAAGGAAAACCCGCGACTGAGGCACCTGCTTTAGTAAATAAAAAAGAGCGGCTGCCTATGGTGACATCCCAAAAAACACAACAGCCAAAAGTTACGCCTAGTGAAGAAACTCAAGCAGCAGAAGTTATTCCGGCACAGAAACCGCCTGGCGAAAAAATCGATTCCAAGCCTAAAACAAAACTACCTATGGAAGAAATACAAATAGAAAAAAATAGGTTTATTTGGCCGGTGCGCGGCAGCGTAAATACTAATTTCGGCATTCAGCCCAACAAGACTTACCATAACTGGATTAAAATTGTTTCGCCTGCGAAAACAAAAGTAAAGGCCGCAGCATCTGGAACCGTTATTTTCTCGTCCCAATTAAAAAATTATGGGGAAACAATTATTATCCGGCATAAAGACAATTTTGCCACGGTCTATACACATCTGAAGAAAAGATATGTCAAAACAGATCAAAATATCAAAAAAGGGGAAACGATTGCGATAGTGGGTGAAACAGACGACGCAGGTAACGCATATATAAATTTTGAAATCCGCTTGCAGGGCAAAGCGCGCAACCCTCTTTTTTTCCTGCCTTAATTTATACCAATTAGATATCTGATACTAAAAGGTTTATTTACCGGGCATAATACCAAGTAAGCTTTCAAAAATTCATATTTTAATTTTTGAAAGCAACTTGGTATAAATCCTTTCTTCGCTCTTGCCGATAAATAAATAATTGCTATATTAAGTCAATTCTAACTTCAAGAGGTAAAAATGAATAATCATTTTGAACAGGGACCTATTCGTCCGCCCAGCGAGGCGACAAGCCTTTTAATTCGTGTAACAAGAAATTGTCCGTGGAACAAGTGCGCTTTCTGCCATACATACCGCGGCAGCAAGTTTGAACTCAGAAGTGTGGAAGAAGTTAAAAAAGATATCCAGGCAATGAAAGATATTGCCGATCAAATTGTCGGTCTTTCCTGGAAATTGGGAGAAAACGGACATGTTAATCGAAATGTGTTGCAGCATATTTACAATAATAACAATTTTAATAATGATTTTTTTCAACCGGTGGCGGCATGGCTCTACTTCGGCGGTGAAAATGTATTTTTGCAGGATGCCAATTCATTAATTTTGAAAACCACCGACCTTTTAGCTATTCTTGATTTTCTACGGGAAAAGTTTCTCCAAATAAAAAGGATTACTTCTTATTGCCGTTCACACACGGCAACGAGAAAGACAGTTGATGAGTTTGAACAATTGAAGAAGGCCGGTCTTTCCCGTATTCATATTGGCATGGAAAGCGGTTGTGACGAGGTTTTATCTTTAATTAACAAAGGTGTTACCGCCAGCGATCATATTAAAGCTGGTCTGAATATAAAACAGGCAGGCATTGAACTCAGCGAATACGTGATGCCCGGATTGGGCGGAACAAAATGGACCCGTCAGCATGCTTTGGAGACCGCCAGAGTCATTAATGCGATCAATCCTGATTTTATTCGTTTACGCACGTTGCATGTTGTGCCGGGCACTGGGATGGATAAATTAATGAAAAAAGGTGAATTCCAACCGCTTAATGATGAAGATATTCTTAGAGAAATAAATTTATTTATCGAGAACCTGGATGTTCAGGGAACATATCTGTCCAGTGATCACATTTTAAATCTGCTGGAAGAATTGGAAGGAGAATTTCCCGCAGATAAACCCAGAATTTTATCGGCGGTCAGAAGATTTTTTGAACTTTCCGCTGAAGACCGGCTTATTTTTCGCATTGGCCGAAGGAGCAGCACATTAAGAAAACTTGATGATCTTGCCGATGAAGAAACGTATTCGAGATTAAAATCGGTGGTTGATCGTTACGCCGCGAAAGGCGGCAACATCGAAGAAGATATAATTAAAACCATGAATAATTATATCTAAAAAATTAATGCTCAATGTGGATATGCAATTTTGTCGTGCCGCTCTTCATGTCTTGTATTTTGTATTCGGGTAAATATTTTATTGACACACAAGTTATTCCTGCTTATATTCCCGCCCTCAAAAAGCGATGTTTTATCAAGTATCAAGTAATCGGCACCTCGCCTTAAAATCGCTTGAGTGCTTTTACAGACCGGTAAAATATGCAGAACAATAACAAGTTCTGCTATGTATTACTAAAGGTTATGAACAATTTGAGGCATCTGAGTTATTTGATCAAGTGGAGCCCCCTTTTGCAGGAGCCGGAGGCTCCCCAAAATAACGCGACCTCCCGCGGATTACACCGCATTCTTTCCCCGGCTGAAGCCGGGGGATTCCAAACCGCGGGATTGATAAATTCATGCAATATTTTGATAAAATTTAAAACAATAATTTAGAGGAGACTATACGATGCGTGAGTGCGTAATTATCGATGGTGTAAGGTCAGCCAATTCCCGGGCGCACATCGAAGAGGGATGGTTTAGAGCCATCAGACCGGATGAGGTTCTGACGAAAGTTTATGATGGGTTGTTTGCTCGTAACCCCAAGGTAAAACCCGAAGATATCGAAGCCGTATTTGTCGGCTGTGCCAATATTACCGGCATGCAAAACGATATCGGCCGTATTTCCTGGCTGGCAGGAGGATTCCCGGAATCTGTCCCGAGCAACACTCTTACAATGCAGTGTCCTTCCGGCATGGCGGCCGTTGAGCATGCTGCCAGAGCTATTGCATGCGGTGAGGGCGATACCTACCTGGCTTCCGGCGTGGAAGACATGCAGAAAGTTTTCATGGCCATGCATATGGATTTCCCTCCGCGTCTGCTCGAGCGATACAACATCATGGACATCCCCATGGGTTCTACTGCTGAAAAAGTGGCCGAACAGTGGAAAATCACCCGGGACGATATGGAAAACATGGCCTTCTGGAGCCATAATAAAGCCGATGCAGCCACCAAGGCCGGCAAGTTCAAGAAGGAAATAATCCCGATCGAAGGTCTTAATGACGACGGTACGCCCTTCATGGTCGATGTCGACCAGTGGATCCGTGGTGACATCTCCAGAGAGCAGATGGCCGGCATGAAGCCCGGTTTTAAACCGGATGGTCTTTTGACCGCCGCTACATCCTCGCCGCTTACTATCGGCGCCGCTGCTGTAATCCTGATGGAGCGCTCCAAGGCCGACAAGTTGGGCCTTTCGTATCACCTTAAGTACGAAGGCGGCGCAATGGCCGGTTGCGATCCAACTATCATGGGTATCGGCCCCATCCCCGCGATCAAGAGGCTCCTGGACCGCAAGGGCATGAAAGTAAGCGATATCGATCTGTGGGAATTTAACGAGGCATTCGCCAGCCAAACTTTGGCCTGTGTCAGGGATCTGGGTATTGCTCAAAATGCGCCTTTCGACAATGTAAACGTCTGGGGCGGCGCGTTGGCGCTTGGCCACCCATTGGGCGAAAGCGGCTGCCGTCTTGTGGTCACCATGAACAATATCATGAAGACCGACTATCCCAAAGCCAAGTACGCTGTGGCTTCGCTCTGCGGCGCTTTCGGTAACGCCAATGCTATCATGTTCAGCAAAGTGTAATGCGATAATTTCTCACCTTAACTGCGCTTGTTAATAAAACGTATGAAGGCGGCCATTTTAAACAAAAAGGACCTTTTTTTTCGATACGTTATTATTGCTTGTGCCCACGCTCTTTTTATGGCGTCATTATTTTTTAACGAATAATTGTTAAAAATATATTGTCAATTCGAACATCATGCTTTATATTATTATTAAACATTCAAGCTAATTTATGCTGGAAAGGAGATTGATAATGAAGACGTACGCCATTAAATATTTAGCACTAGCAGAGAAGCACGCGGAAAAAATGGCAAATAGATGGGTCAAAGATGTTCAGAACAACGCTAAAACGCCAACATATAAAGACAGGGATGAACAAAAAATTACCTATCAATGTGTCAGGTTTTATCAGAATTTCAGTAAGATGTTTCTTGATGAAAAAATTACGGATGATGTATTGAGGTATTTTCGAAGTTATGCTCAGGAAAGTTATGCCATGGGTATCCCTGCAAATGAGACTATTTACGCGCTGATACTGATGAGAAGGCATATCTGGTTATATGCAGAGTTCCAGACAATTTTTAGCGCCGGTATTGATCAACGGCAAGCCCTTGACACTCTTGGCCGGACAATTTTATTATTCGACTATGCAGTCTATGAGGTGACCAAAGAATATCAGGAACTTATGAAGAAGGAAAAAAGTAAAAAATAATGACGCTATAAGAGAACCGTGTTCTTAATATTAGCTTTAAGCTCAGAGAAAGGAGAATATTCCATATGGCAGATTCCATTAAACTACTTGATATTACAGAACAAAACGCCGAAGAAATTGCCGAACATTGGACAATGGATGTTCAGAAAAATAAAAGGACGACACATTATCAAAATTTAACGAAGGAGAAATTGATAGTATACGCCATTGATTTTTACCGCAATTTACGAAATTTGTTAACGGCTGATAACCGATCTGAAATTACCCAGAAATATTTTCAGAAATACGCTAAAAAATGTCATGAAAATGGGCTCCCGTTACATGAATCCATTTACGGATTAGTCCTGATGCGTCGCCACATGTGGCTCTATGCTGATTTTCAAGCAATTTATATTGACGCGCTGGAACACCAACAGGCCATCGACAGCACTATGCGGATTATGCTCATGATGGACTACGCTGTATATGAGATCACGCAGTATTACCTCGATCATATGCCGGAGGAGTCCAAAAAGAAGTCCTAGGCATGCGCGATTTTATAAAACAGCTGTGGAGCCCCTCCCCAGCAGGAGCCGCAGGCTCCCTTTTAATAATGAGACCCAAGCTTCAGAAACAAAGTGCATAACCTAAAGGTCATCTGCGACTGAAGCTTGCAGATCGAATGAATGAAACTCAAATATTACAAACGGAGTGCCGTAATATTTGTAAGTTGAATTCATCCCGCGATGCAGAGGATAATGCGACCACCCGCGAGTTACGGCTCATTTCTCACCCGGCAGGAGCCGAAAGATTCCAAGTCGGGTGATTAATACACGAAGAACTATGGCCGATGTGTACAGATTTGTTTTTTTTAATAAGAACTTCCTGGTTCGAAGCGTAAGGATTTCGATTTTGTATATCAAGGCAATCTTGACTACAAAATGTAGTGCGTAGCGCAGATGGCCAAGCAGGGATTAATTCTCGGGGAAAACTTTCCTAAAATGACTTTCAGTCATCCTATATAAAATCACGATTTATAATTATAATTATTCGTTTTATTACGATTATTATAATGCTTCATAAACATGAACAGAGAAAATCTTCAAATTTTATATAATATGTTGACAGAGGGGTTGCAGAGATGTATAAGAATTAAAAATGACTTGCAGTCATTAAAAGTTAAGTTCTGGCTTATAAAAATGAACTACCCCGCAGCAAGCTACGGGGTATCAAAAGCCTCTATAAGGAATAGGCCTTTCGTAGCAAGCTAAGGGGAATTAACCCCAAACAAGATTAAAACAACATGTGACTGTCAGAATGATTTTCAAGAAGGAACAGAGAAAACCATCTAATTTTATAGAATATATTTATAGATAGTATCCAGAAATGTATAAGAATAGGCATATAGACGCTCATTTATAACGAGCAAAAAATATAATAAATAGAAATTGTAAGGAGGATTATATGGCGAATTTGTGGATTGATTTAAGGGATATTAAATTCCAACTGTTTGAGGTCTTCAAGATGGAAGAAACATTGCTCGGCAAAGGCCGTTATGCGGATTATGATGCTGATACGTGTAACATGGTTCTTGACCAGGCAGCAAAGTTTGCTGAGTTGGAGCTCGCTCCCACCTATCCTGATGAGGTTCATCGTAAACCAGTCGAAGCAACATGGAAAGACGGAAAGGTATCCGTACCGGAAGCCTATCACAGATTATGGAAGCTTTATTGTGAAGCTGGATATATGGCCACGGGCGACTCACCTGAAGTAGGCGGTCAAGGATTGCCAGCACTAGTATCAGCAGCTTTAGCCAACATGTTCCTGTCATGCAATCAGGCGTTTCTTATGTATCCCGGTCTTACCCACGGTGCGGCACGTCTGATGGAGGATTACTTCCAAAATCCACTGCGCAATATCCTTCTTGAAAAGATGTATACAGGTGAATGGGCCGGAACCATGTGTCTGACTGAACCGAGCGCCGGCTCCGACGTTGGAGCTTTAAAGACAACCGCAACGAGGAACTCAGACGGAACTTACTCCATCGTAGGCACGAAATGTTTTATTTCATCCGGAGATCATGATTTAACCCCGAACATTATTCACCCTGTTCTTGCGAGAATCGAAGGTGATCCACAAGGAACCAAGGGTATTTCCATTTTCATGGTTCCCAAAGTCAGATTCAACGAGAAGGGCGAACTTGGTGAAACGAACGATGTTCAATGCGGCGGCATCGAAAGCAAGATGGGTATCCACGGCAACGCCACTGCTACACTTAACTTCGGCACCGATGGCAAATGCATAGGATGGCTCATGGGTGAGGAGCGTCAGGGCATGCCAATCATGTTCCACATGATGAACGAAGAACGTCAGGGCGTCGGTATGATGGGCGTATCACTTGCAGGCGCGGCTTATCTCCATGCCCTTGATTACGCTAAACAGAGGATTCAGGGAGCGAACATCATAGAAATGGCTATGAAGGTTGAAAACCCCAAGGCTGTTCCTATCATACAGCATCCGGACGTTCGCAGAATGCTTCTGAAAATGAAATCTGTTTCGGAAGGTATTCGCTCTTTGGCTTTTTTATGTTACCTCTGCATGGATAATGAAATGAACGCAGTGCTCGCGGGCAACGAGGAACAGAAAGAATACTGGCACGGTATGATTGAAGTCTTTACGCCAATAGTAAAAGCCTATTGCACCGACATGGGAATGATGGTTTGCGATACGGCCGTGCAGACATATGGTGGTTATGGCTTCTGCCGTGAATATCCTGTTGAGCAGATGATGAGAGATCAGAAGATCAATCAAATATATGAGGGTACGAACGGTATTCAGGCGATGGATCTGTTGGGGCGCAAACTTGGCATGAAGAAGGGTCTTTATTTTATGAATGTTATCGGCATGACCCAGGAAGCCATTGCTGCGGCCAAGGGACTTGACGTTCTTAAGGCGGAAGCGGCTATCGTCGAAGGCGCTTTGAATGCCTGCGCAGAAACAGCTATGGCCTTCGCCAAGATGCTGAGGACCACGCCTTTTGTTCCGCTGATCGGCGCTTGTGATTATCTCAACTGCTTGGGAGACTCCCTTGTGGGCTGGCTGCACATCAAAATTGCAGTTGAAGCCGCCAAGAAGTTTTCCGATCCGGCAACGGGCGAACAGGATAAAGTCTTTTACCGTGGAAAAATTGAAGGCGCCAAGTTCTTCATTAATCGCATTACAGGGCTTGTACCTGCGAAACTGGAAAACTTAAAGAAGGATGACCAGAGTGCGATGAATATTCCTGAAGAATCATTCGCTGTCTAGGAAAATATTTTTTGAAGAGTAATTTTAAGCGGGGAGGCTTTAAAACCTCCCCGCTTTTTTAATGAGACTCGCTGAAAACGAACGAAATGAATAACCTAAAGGTCACTGTAGGTTTGAAGCGTTAGTCGTAATGAGACTCGAACTTTAAAAGTGAAGCGCATTAAAGTTTGTAAGTCGAATTATCCCGGGAGCGAAGCGACTTAGGATTGTCCTATTGACCTGTCTTTTAAATTATGCCACAAGAAAATATGCGTAGAAGAAAACAGCAAGCTCAATTGCAATCAATAGGCGAAGTTTTATTTTCAGTTTTAAAAAAGAAGGGCGTGACCTCAAAACTTGAAGAAAATGCCCTGATGAAGCTTTGGCCGGGAGCTGTAGGCCCGCAAATTGCTTCGAAAACACAACCTGATTGTTTGAGAAACGGCACTCTGTTTGTTAAAACAATTTCTTCCGTCTGGGTGCAACAACTTCATTTCATAAAAGAAGAAATACGCAGCAAATTAAACGAACTTTCCGGAAAATCGGCCATAAAAGAAATCCGCTTTCTGATTGGCCACACGCTAGTTCAGGAAAAATCCGAAGATAATGTTTCTTCAACAAAAAAAACTTTTTTGAAAAAAAGAGACAAAGAAATGATTGCTGAGTGCACAGCGGCTTTAGCCGACAGTGAATTGGCAGCAATATTAAAGCGGGTTATGCAAGTCGAAATCAGCCGCCGCCGTCAGCGGGAAAACGGGAAAGTTCAGTGAAAATGCCGGTCATTTCCTCTGTGTAATTTTTATTCTGGTCATAAATAAAAAGCGGCGATTCAATTTTCAACTCTTCTCGAGAGCCGCTTCTCCCTTCCACCAAAGCGAACTCCGCTTCAGATAAATTATCAGAAAACACCAGCCTCATTTTTTTTGGCTCAATGTCACAATCCCGAAAAAGATAAACGAGTTCAACTAATCTTTTCGCCGGATAAATAGTAAAGACTTTTCCCGCAGGTTTAAGTAAATATTGTGCCGCTTTTAGAAAATCTTTTAAAGAACCAATGATTTCGTGACGCGCAATAGCTTTTTCGGGATGCGGGTTAATCCTTCCGGAATTTAATTTTCGATAAGGCGGATTAAATATCACCATATCAAACGAATGCGCTAAAAAAATATCTTTTATTTTTTGTGCATCGCCAGTTAATATTTTGATGCGACTATCCAAACCATTGAGTTGTGTGTTTTTCTGCGCCAGCAATGCAAGGTTCTCCTGAATTTCTAAACCTGTATAATTGACATGCGGGAAGCGCTTTGCCAGAATAAGAAGAATAATGCCGCTGCCGCAACCCAAGTCAATCGCGCGGGTGCGCGGTTTCAAGGAAACAAAATGGGCAAGAAGAATAGAGTCTAGAGAAAATCGGTATCCTTTTTTCTTCTGGAAAACCCGTAAATGCCCATCAAGGATTTCATCAAGGGTTTCTTCTTCCATATTGAAAATATTTCTACCTCAGTCCAGTTTGTGAGTAAACATACCGCTGCGTAATTTCGGCTCAAACCACGTCGATTTGGGCGGCATAATCGCTCCCGCGTCGGCAACATTTATTATCTGTTCCATGGTTGTGGGATAAAGAGAAAACGCTACGGCAAATCCGTCTTCGTTCACCAGTTTTTCCAGTTCATCCATGCCTCTTATACCGCCGATGAATTTGATTCGATCATCTACACGCGGATCTTTAATACCCAAAACAGGATCCAGCAGGTGTTCCTGCAATATGGCCGCATCCAGGCTGGCCACAGGGTCGCTTTCATTATACATCCCTTTTTTAATTGCTATTTTATACCACTCACCGCCTAAATACATCCCGAAATCATGAAGCTGTTGCGGCGATCTTGCCGTAAAGTTTTTACTGACTGTAAAGCAGGAACTGATCTTTTCCAGATATTTTTCGGGGGTCAAACCATTTAAGTCCTTGACTGCGCGGTTGTAATCCATGACCCTAAGTTGCGTGTGAGGAAAGAATACTGCCAGCACCGATTCGTATTCTTTTGTGGAATCAGCGGATTTATTCTGGCCGCGTCTATTTCTGGCAACGGTTGTGGCGGCGGCGGCACGGTGATGTCCATCGGCAATATAAAGGGCGTCGACCTCACGAAATTCTTTTTTAATTTCTTCAATTTGTTTGGCGTCAGCTACAATCCAGACTGTATGAATTACACCATCGTCGGCAGTAAAATCATATTCAGGAGTGCCGGCCTTTATTTTATCGACGATCTTATTTATGTTTTTTCGTTCCCGATAACTTATAAATACAGGCCCGGTCTGAGCATTGACTGTGCTTACATGATTAATGCGATCTTCTTCCTTGTCTTGTCTGGTCAACTCATGTTTTTTGATTTTTCCGGCATCGTATTCGGCGGCGCTCATCGTGCCAACAATTCCTGTTTGCGCACGGCCACTCATTTGCTGCTGATAGATATAAAAGCAAGGCGATTCATCCTGCAGAAGTATTCCCTTTTCCTGCATTTGAACAAAGTTACGTTTTGCCGTCTGGTAAATCAGATCATCGTCGCTTTTCGTCTGATCGGGCACATCAATTTCCGATTTTTCTACATGCATGAAGCTCAAAGCATTGCCGGAAACCTCTTTTTGGGCTTCTTCCCTGGTCATAACATCATAAGGAAGTGCTGCTACCCGAGATACAAATTTTTGTTGTGGCCGAACCGCCTTAAAAGGTAAAACTAACGCCATAATTAAATCTCCTATGTTGATTAAATCTACTCTTGCGGGATTAATAACATACTGTCATAATCCAATCAATGCAAAATTTGTTAAAATTATACTTAAATAAATAAGGAAAAATAAATGGCTAATCAATTAGTTTTTATCCACGGTTTGGAAAGCACAGCGCAAGGAACCAAGGGACAATTTTTCCGGCAATTCTTCCCGAAGATGATTATCGAAGATTATACCGGAGATTTCGCCGCACGCATGAGTAAACTCGATGGTCTTCTTTCCGGCAAAAATGATTTGATCCTTGTGGGTTCAAGCTATGGAGGATTAATGGCTACGCAATATGCTATAAACAATGAAAACAAGGTAAAAAAAATGATTCTCCTGGCACCCGCTCTGAATCTTCCGGAATTCAAACTTCCCGTGCATGCTAAATTACATTTTCCGGTTATTATCTATCATGGAATAAACGATGATATTGTTGATCCATACACCGTAAAAACAATAGCCTTAAAATATTTTAGCAATCTGGAACATCATCTGGTGGACGATGACCATCCCTTACATAAAACTTTCCCTGTTCTCGATTGGAAAAATCTTCTTCTGATAGATTAATTGTTCAAAATACATCATAATTACAACAATCGCAATTTGCCGTAAATTACCTTGACAATCTTCTGGCTATACCTTAATCTCCTATCAAATTTCCTGGATCCATAATATTACTCATGTATTCTAAAAAAATAGTTATTCGCTATACTCCGGATATTGTTCAACAGCCAGTAATTTATCAGCTTGTTAAACAATACAATCTTGTTTTCAATATTTTAAAGGCAAGGATTTTTCCTCGCCGCGAAGGCGTTATCGTCTTGGAGTTAAGCGGTCTAAAAGAAAATTTTGATCATGGCATTCGTTTTTTAAAAGAAATGGGGCTCAAAGTAGAACCCCTATCCAAGAGTGTCAGCCAAAACGTTGATAAATGCGTTCACTGTGGCGCCTGCACTGCTTTCTGCCCGACAGGTGCGCTGGCCTTTGAAAAGAAAACATTAAAAGTTTTATTTGATCCAGAAAAATGCAATGGCTGCGAACTTTGCGTTTCTGCCTGCCCTGTCCGCGCCATGGAAATCAATCTTCTTTAAACAGATTTTGTGTCCTTATATAAATAATCATTTAAGCGAATAGGAAAAAAGGTGCTGTCAAAAATAAATGAGAATATTACCACATCCCCCTGTCTTGCCTAAAGATACATGATTGCAGGTGGAAATGAATGATCCTCTGTCCTATTTTTTTTCAATAGACATTTTGCATTGAAATTCGCTAATTTTATATGTATAGATAAGCTCATGCCGTAGTTTAATCTCTCTGGATCAAATTCCCCGAAGCTTGCTTCGTTTGGAGAATGGATACCCGCCGTGAGATATCCCGCAAATTGGTGCAGGGGAAGGTTTATTGAATTATTTTTTTATCGAAGGGAGATAACACAACATGAAAATGTATCGCAAAAAAGCTTGGATTTGCGCCATAACATTCACATTCACTCTGTGTTTTTATACCTTTTCTTTTGCTCAATACGAAAATATTAAAGGTGTGCAATTTAAAAATGGCAGCATCGTATACGGAAAAGTTATTAAAATGGACAGTAACGAAATCCAAATTGAAACGAATGACGGCAAAATAATATCCAGTAAGTTTGACGATGTTGAATCGCTTATCAAAGAGGGCGAAGAAGAATCATTTAAAAATTTATCAAAGCCCTGGCACACTTGGGAAATAGGCACGGAAATATCTTACATCCAATATGAAGAAACCTCTATGATGAAAGAAAAGGGCATGATGTATGGTATAGTTAGTTCTTATGCTTATCACCATTATTTTATGTCAAAAGCAGAACTGAAGTTTGCCTATGGACAGTTAGATTATGACGGAGCCACTTGGGACGGATTCCCGTTAACTATGACAGGCATACCTAATTATATGTTAGAGATTAGAGGTTTACTGGGTTATGATTTCGTTAGAAAGGCCATCACGATTACTCCTTATTCAGGTATTGGATTTAGGTGGTTAAATGACAATTCACAAGAAAAATATTTTGGTGGCTATAAGAGAATATCAAATTATCTTTATATCCCGATTGGTTTAGAAGTTGTTACCAATTTAGGCAAAGGTTGGTCTTTAGGAGCGGCGGGGGAATATGACCTTCTCCTGCGGGGGAAACAAAGATCTTGTCTCAGCGATATTGATCCGGGTTTTAATAACATTGAAAATGATCAGACGAAAGGCTATGGTGTTAGGGGTTCAATATCCATCACCAAGAAATACGAAAAGATTGGTTTTTTAATAGAACCTTATGTAAAATATTGGAGTATATCTGACTCATACGCTAACCCAATTACTTATTACGGAGTGCCAACCGGTTATGTCGTATTTGAACCTAAAAATAACTCTACGGAAATGGGATGTAAATTAGCAGTAACGTTTTGATTGTAAGAATCAAGCACCTCCCTAGCATTCAGTTTCTCTCTAATGCTGATAGATAAGAATACTTTATCCCTGCCACATTTTTTTATAACCTTAACACCCTTGATGTCTAGTTGAACCATTTGGGGCGTTAAGCGGAAAAAAAATTTAACCTCATGATTTATGGGTATAACAAGCGATCATACTTTTTTTACATTTACTTCTTCATTAACTTTCAGATGATCTGAATTGCACTGTAAGTGCCAGTTAGACGGCATGCCGGGAATTTTTTACAAAACCAGCCTCATTTAATTTTGCAATGCCCTTTCAGCGCCGCTATATCATCCACCGTGAGTTCTAGCGAATCAGATTGAATTAAAGGGTACATAACAGCCCCGGCGCTTTTACTATGATTTAAGCCAAGGGCGTGACCGAATTCATGGGCAAGAACGCGCACAAGGCGGTATTCATTATCATACTGATAAATGGTAATTGACCGCTTGCCGTTTTTGTATTCATAAAAGCCTTCACAAAACTCACGGCCCAATGTATTTCCTATGTTATACTGGTCGACCAAATCCATGTTATTATTAGAGGCTATTTCATTGATCACCACTACCATGCTATTGATTGTATCAACCAGCGCTTTTATCTCTTCCTGGCGTGCATGCAGATTATCGTTTGAAGTGATTAATTCATCTTTTTCTTTAATCAGTCGCATATGAATACTTTGCGGAACTTCACCACGTCTATTCCACGATTCTGTCTCGGTATTAAAGGCATTCCCTTTTGCATTATAATCATTAAAGTCACTATTGAGCCCGGCTTTTTTCTGCTCATACTCGGCTCTTAAATTTTCCAGGCGTGATTTTAATTCTTCGTATGATCCCTTTGAACGATCAATTTTGTAGTGGAGCTTTTTTAGCCTGTCGGTGGCTTCCTGACGGTAGTCGTAAAGAAGATTGATTTCGATTGTTCCATCAGGATCCTCACGAAATAGATCGCGATTAAAAGGTTTTCCCCACATTGCCGCTGCCATATTTACGGCTGTTCTAAACTCCTCACGGGTAAGATTAAACCTTTCATCTACATTCCCTAATCGGTAGGTTATGGTCTCCCGACAGGGATCAGGAGTCCGCACAAAACTGATAATCAGAATAATTAAGATAGCCAGAAAAAAGAAAAAAACCCAGCCAATTGTTTTTGACGAAGTCGACATATGAGATAATTGGAATACCCGGAGTATTATTTCTTAAATTCTTTATCCACTTGTTTATCAGTGTCTTTAAGTAATTTACCGACTTCACCGGGCATTTCTTTGCTTTCTTTGAAGAGTTTTTTGGTGTCCTTACTAAAGCTCTTACTTGTGTCCACTATTTCATTGATGCCGGACTTCATCATGTTAATTGATTTTTCAATTTTCTCCGGCATTTTATCCGGATCTTTAAAATAGTAATAACCGGACGCAGCCAGTAAGATAAACAACAGGATCAGTGCTAATCTAATTAAATTTTTGAAAATAAAATGCAGAAATAATATTATGATGAATATTACGATTATTACAAGTACTGCCGGGTGCGCAGATATGTAACCTGTAATAGCATCCATTATAAAATCTCCTTTGTGAAGAAGTTTAAGTTTATTTATTTATTTATTTTATCTTAATTTTATTATGAAATCCATTATTATTTAATATTGACAAACATTGTCCTGCTGACTGGATTTTATCAAATTATCCGTGATCTTTTTAGTGCAAAATTTATCTATTGCTAATCCGCACGTTTTCTCGTATTTTAAAAACTATAAAAACATTTATGGAAAGATCGTCCATGGATAAAAACAGACTGGAAACTTTGCGCAATTTAGAAGAAAGACTTGCTTATCATTTCCACGACATTAATCTTCTTTCGACTGCCCTCACTCATCGTTCTTATGTCAATGAAAATAAACAACTGGCCACCTCCGACAATGAAAGATTGGAGTTTTTAGGTGACAGTGTTTTAGGCGTTTGCGTAAGTGACTTGATCATTAAAAAATATGTCACTTTCCCCGAGGGCACACTTACCCAAATTCGCGCCGCTCTGGTGAACGAAAAACATTTGGCCCGGCTCGCCCGTAATTTGCAAATTGGCGACTGTCTTTTACTCGGTCGCGGCGAAGAGAGCTCCGGCAGCCGCACCAAAGATTCTTTTTTAGCTAACGCTTTCGAAGCTGTTATCGCCGCCGTATATCTTGATTCCGATTTTAACAATGCAAAAACTATCATAACAAAATTAATTGAACCGCTATTGGAAGATGATAATTCATTTTCCGAATATTTCGATTATAAAACTGCTCTGCAGGAACTTTGTCAGAAAAGATATAAAACAATCCCTATTTACATGGTCATTGATTCCACTGGCCCGGATCATGCAAAAACTTTCGAAGTAAAAATAGTAATAGTGAACAAGCTAACAGAAGTCGGTAGCGGCAAAAGTAAGAAAGAAGCCGAAAAACAAGCGGCGCAAAAAGCTTGGGAAATACTGCAAAATGAAGAAAGCTAATCATGAATCAAAAACTAACAATAATCCTTTGATTATACCTGTCTTCATCATGAATAGCGGCTGTCCGCATCGTTGTATTTTTTGCAATCAGAAAATTACTGCCGGAAATTTTCCATTGAAGATAACGAAAGAGTTTTTTGATTCGGAAGTTAAGTCTTATCTTGCCTGGAATAAAGATAAATCCCGGAAGGTGGAAATTGCCTTTTACGGCGGCAGTTTTACGGGAGTCGATCCCGTTTATCAGGAGGAACTTCTTTCCTGGGCTTACTCTTTCATTCAAAATGGTCTTGTTAATTCTATTAGAATTTCGACGAGGCCGGATTACATCACAGAGAGTAACTTGTCGGTACTAAAAAAATACGGGGTTACTACAATAGAAATCGGCGCGCAGTCTTTTATTGATGATGTATTGGAATTTGCTCAAAGAGGCCATGACTCTGCCGCTATAGTAAAGGCCATGATAACTTTGAAAGATCATGGTTTCCAGACCGGCCTGCACCTTATGGCCGGATTGCCTAAAGACACAAAAGAAGGATATATTTATTCCCTCGATAAGACAATAGAACTAAAGCCTGATACGGTAAGGATTCATCCGGTTATTGTTTTTAGCGGAACCTCCCTTGCGGAAGAACTCCGGAAGGGAGAATACAAGCCCCTGGAACTTTCTGACGCCGTCGAATTGTGCCGGCTGGCATGGAAAAAGCTCTCTGCGACAGGTATTCATGTAATCAGAATTGGTGTGCAATTGACACAGGAGATGGGAAAAGACGGCGCGGTACTTGCCGGACCGATCCATCCGGCACTGGGAAGTCTTGTTCTTTCTTCAATTTTCTATGAAGGCACAATTAATCTTTTGGATAATGTTTCTCCGGATACCAAAGAAATTCGCTTTGGCATATCTGAGCGTGATATGTCTAATTTTCGTGGTTTGAGTAATATGAATATATCAGCAATAAAAAAGCTTTACCCCCGTACGAATTTAATTGTAGAATCAAATATCGGACAAAGACGCGGCGTAATTTCTGTAGCAACCGATTCGGGGGAATCTTTCACCCTGAATATTCCGGGAATTAATTAATATAAAGAGGATAATTGAATTGTTTAAATCAGGCTTCATCGGCATCATTGGCCGTCCTAATGTAGGGAAATCAACATTTCTCAACGCTGTTGTCGGCGATAAAATTTCGATAGTTGCCGACAAACCGCAAACGACCAGAGATAAAATATCCGGCATAAAGAATTTTCCGGACGCACAGCTTATTTTTCTTGATACTCCGGGAATGCACAATCCCAAGACGCCGCTGAATCGCGCTATGGTACAAACAGCACAGAAGGCCATCGGTGATGCCGAAGTGCTGCTCATGCTGATCGAAGCCAATGCCGATGTTCATCAAAATGATCTTTTTTTAATCAAGTCATTGGCGCAAGTCAAGGTTCCTGTTTTTCTGGTTATCAACAAAATTGATCTTATCGATAAAAAACTTCTTCTACCGCTGATAGACAAATTCAGTAAGCTTTATGATTACCGTGAAATTTTTCCAGTATCGGCTCTAAAAGGTGACGGCATTGCCAAACTGCTTGCGGCTATCAAACAAATTCTTCCGGAGGGACCGCAATTATTTCCCGAAGATATTCTTACCGACGCCACCGAAAGATTTATCGCGGCTGAATTTATCCGTGAACAGATAATGCTTCTCACAAAACAGGAAATTCCCTACGTCAGCGCCGTAACAGTCGATTTATTCAAAGAGGACGAAGAAAAAAATATAATCCGGATCAGCGCGACAATTAACGTTGAAAAAGAATCCCAAAAAGCGATTATGATAGGCAAAAAAGGTTCGATGCTCAAAAATATCGGTACTCAGTCCAGATTGCAGATGGAAAAACTCTTCGGTACCAGGGTTTTTCTGGAACTGTTTGTGCGGGTAAGAAAAGACTGGACGACCTCCGACAAGATGCTCCGGGAATTCGGCTTATTAAAGCCCTAGGAAACGGTAACCATAAATAGAGGATTTTCAATGCAGGCAAAACCAGTAATAGCCATTGTTGGCCGTCCCAATGTCGGTAAATCAACACTTTTCAACAGAATTGCCGGAAAGCAGAAGGCTATTGTAATTGATGAGCCCGGCGCCACCCGCGACCGCAACTATATGGACTGCGTTTTTCAGGATAAAGCTTTCACCCTGATCGATACCGGCGGATTTGAACCGGCATCGGAAGAAAGAATTCTTGTGCAAATGCGCGAACAGAGCAATCTGGCCATCGAAGAAGCGGATGTCATTATTTTTTTAATGGATGGAAGAGACGGAATTATCCCCTCGGATATAGAAATTGCCAAACAGTTGAGGGGTAAAGATAAAAATGTTTTTTACGTTGCCAATAAAGTAGATGGAGACCGTCATGAAGAAATGCTCACCGATTTTTACCGGCTGGGCATCGATGAATTCTATCCGATTTCCGCACAGCATGGTCTGGGTGTCGATGAACTCCTGACTATTATTACCCGGGATTTCCCTGCGGCAGCAGACGATAAAGACGATCAGGATACCCAAATTAAAATTGCCATAGTTGGCAAACCCAATGTGGGCAAGTCATCGCTCGTCAACCGCATCCTCGGGAAGGAACGAAGCATTGCCAACCCTACACCCGGCACAACACGCGACGCCATTGATATGCCGCTAAAGGTGCATGGTAAAAATTATCTGCTTATTGATACAGCGGGAATCCGCAAGAAAAGTAAAATCAGCATGACTTTGGAAAAATACAGCGTCGTTCAGGCGCTCAAATCAATCAATCGTTGTAATATCGCCCTTGTTTTGATTGATGCCGAAGAAGGGCTGACCGAGCAGGACACAAAAATTATCGGACTTGCCTATGAGCGCGGCAAAGCCTGCATCATCGTAGTAAATAAATGGGATAAGATTGAAAAGGATAACTCCACCGTAGGAAAATTTGTCGAGGATATTAAGGATGAAATTAAATTCATGGACTTTGCACCCATTATTTTTGTCTCCGCAATTACAGGGCAACGCGCGCCGAAGATTTTTGAGCTGATCGATAAAGTATATGAGCAATATACGAAGAGGATAGGCACATCCTCGTTAAATGATCTGGTGGAAAAATCCGTGCGGAGAAACCCGATGGCGCGTTATGCCAATCGCCAGATGCATATTTCTTATGCAACCCAGACAGATGTCAAACCACCCACTTTTGTCTTCTTTGTCAGCAACACCAAAGGAATCCACTTTTCCTACGAACGATACCTGACCAATCAGATCCGCGACACATTCGGCTTTGACAGTGTGCCGCTGAAGCTTGTTTTCCGTAAAAAGAGATAATGAGACTCGCTGAAAACGAGTGTAGCGTGGTTTGAAGCGTTAGTCGAATTATCCCCGAAGCGGAGCATAGTGGGATAGTGAGACCCAAACTTCACAAACGCAGTGCAATGAAGTTTGCTGGTCGAACTATCCCAGGAGCGTAGCGACGCGGGATAGTGAGACTCAACTTTTAGTGAAACTCCAATTCTGAAAGCAAAGCGCATCAGAATTGGTTAGTTGAACTATCCCGCACGTGAAGCTAGTGCGGGACAGCAGGATATCCCCGGCGCGTAGTGGGATAGAGAGACTCAGGTTGCAGAAACGTAGTGAACTGTGACCTGTAAGTCGAACTATATTTTCAGCAAGCACTGCTTCCTGTTATCCACAAGTCGTCGTGATCGATGAATTTATGGGGCTTCAGATGGCCATCCAGTATGGTCACTGGTGCCGCACCACATTTAGTGGCCAAAATTTCCTTGACAAACAAAAACAGCCTTTCTAGATTCCCTTTCACATAAAACAAGTTCTTATCATAAAAATACAAAAGCTACATATTGAGGATAATCCCGAGATGTTGTGTCATAGTGATGAAGGCACTGTATTTCTTGCAGCAAAGATCAATGAAAAAATTAATTAGTCTAAACCGGACATGAAATAATTTCATCTTTAATTAACACTCACAGAAGATATTATTTTATTAATTTTAAAAACTCGAGGAGTCTTGTCAATAGGAGTGTAAATAGACATCAGGCAGCCAACCTTTCTATTCCTCTGTTTTTTTGTTTCATAACTCCATCAACAAATGTTTTCCCGTGATAAACATCAGACAATAACCAGTA
>Ga0224555_1000414_pt1 | contig 65278 bp, 52 predicted proteins | sample 714S23034metaG_FD_180687 | JGI IMG/M metagenome (GOLD analysis project Ga0224555, IMG submission 180687) | Peat soil microbial communities from Stordalen Mire, Sweden - 717 S2 30-34 | ecosystem: Environmental > Terrestrial > Soil > Wetlands > Peat | place: Sweden: Norrbotten County, Stordalen... | reverse complement strand
TTCGGGGCAGAAGTTCATCGCAAACTTGCTGCACAGGATTGTGCAAATGAGCGGATTGAGCACGTAGTCCATGGCCATGCTCCACCCTGTCAAATAGCCAAGCGCTGGGTGAATCTCGCGTCCTACATAGGTAAACGCTGAGCCCGCGCTCGGATACACCGAGGCCATTTTGCCATAGCTTCTGGCGGTAAACAGCATGGCTACCATGGCGAGCAGCACCGTGTCCACAGCATAACCATGAGACCGCGTGCTCATTACCCCATAAACCGGCATAGGGGCAGTGGGTTGAACAACAATAAGCCCATAGAGAATCAGATCCCAGAGACCAAGCGCACGTCGAAGTTTCGGCACGCCCGAGTCTCCTGATGCAGATATTCCCATAGTTTGATGTGCGCCTTTCACATTCGCAACGGCTAACTGCAGACTTGCTTCTCTTCTTGAGAGCAGTTCATGGTATCAGCCCATCGAACGTGAGGCATGCAACCTAGAAGCTCCCGATTAGGCGACACTTGAAACACTCTCAGGGGGCTTCAGCCTTACTTTCGCAGCACACTGAGCGAAGCGCATCGGAAATTGACGCACCGTTCAATTCTGCGAAGCCGAACAGATTTTCCAGTGACGCGTCGGGATGAATCGTATGTATCGAAGTCACACTGAAGCTTGCATTCAGCACCCCGAGATCCAGTGCCGTTTCAAGAACTCGGTGCGAAAACGAACTGCCATGCTGATTCGGCTTGATGAATGGGATGCCCGCCGCCAAACCACTTACAATGCCAGCGAGAAGTGCATCCCCGGCTCCCGCCGTAGATACCGTTTGAACCACTGGTGCGGGACAGAATTGCGAACTTCCACATCCGAACCCGTATGCTCCCCTTGGGCCGGCGCTGATAACCAGTCGCAGCTGGGGATAGGCTCCGAGAAAATCGGCAGCGTGGCCCGCCAACAACCCCCAATCAGGAGACTGGTCCGGGTCATTTCCAAATAGGGCTGAGGCTTCATCCTGATTTAGCGCCAAAAGGTCGGTGAGAGAAACCAGCCCCACCCTCTGCGCCTGTTCAATATCCCCGAGCGCAAAGGAACATACGCGATAATTGCCACAATCAGATGCAAGTTCAAGGAACTTCCGCCTCACCTCCAAAGGAATCTCTGGAAGGCAGAGCGCCACACCGTGTGCCCCAGCCGCTTTCATATAAGGCGCTGCAGCTCTTAGATCCTCGACAGCCAACGTCTGGGCGGCTGAGTTACTGCTAGTAATATTTCCACCTGAACCATCTGGATAGACGAAGCAAACGCTGGAGAGCGTCTTGAGCACTGGGTCGGTCCGCACAAACCGTGTATCGATTCCCGCGTGGCTCATTTCGCTTAGGATTCGATCTCCCGTTGCATCCTCGCCCACAACGCCGACCGGCCACACTCGAAAAGATCCAGAGCCCGGGGTCGAACCCATTAGCCGCGCAATGTAATGAAGAACAATGTGCAGTTTGCAATAATCCCGCGAGTCGAGCAGGTCGCCCAACCTGCTCTCATTGCGGCCCAGTTCGTGGTTGCCCTGAAGTGCATAGACAATGCCAGCACCGATGCCTCCGATGCCAAAGGCGCATGTGAATCCGGTTTTCCGGCTTGCACGCATTGACAGCATAAACTCAGAATAACTTCCAGTCTGGATTTTCACTGATAGGATGGCGCGCTGTTTCCAGTGTTGCGGTTATGATTGCGTCGGGGTGGGTCTGGAGCAACGTTATCGGGTATTCCGGCGTCGGCTCGCTGAATAGCGCCACCCTCAGAGCCGTTTGCTTCCAAGTGCCTGTGTCGCTGAAGACGCGCACCTTCTTTGCGGAAAGGCACTCACGCATCCCCAACGTGATCGACATAGGCGGAACAAACTGATACGCCGCACCGAAAGTCCTATTAGCTAGTGCGAGGATCGTGTCAATATTATTTTCCTGAATTCGGATACTGGAGTTTGCCATTTCTTCTAACGAAGGATGGTGAAACGGGTGGCGGCGCGCCTGGTTATAAGCCACATGACCATCCTGGCCCCAGCCGCCCAAAGTAATATCCACCGGTGCCGCCACGATCGCGGTGCGTACCTGCTCCACAGTTGCGGGCAGAAGCCAATACCGTTGTTCTTCAGGAACTGCCAGTTCGGGGATAATGCCTCCGTAGAAGTGCCGCTCCATGAAGGACTTGAAATTGTAAGGATGACCGGCCGGTAGGGCATTTCCCTGCCAGTCCAGGCACTCGTCCATATGAAATACGTGCAAGTTCTTTAACGACAGTTCACGTGCATTCACCGTTGACCGGAATGGTTCATACCAAGATGCAGGTCCACACGGAAGAATGGCGCGCGTTGGCCGGCCTTGAATATTGTTCTCCTCGATGACTTCGATCAACTCTCTGGCCATCAAGGCGCCCATCACTATCGAGTCGGCGACCTGCCGGTAACCCACGCGCAACTCACGATTTCCAGGCAATTCCTCTGCCGCTATCGCACACCAGCGCCGTAAGTCTCTGTTATCCACAAAATAGTTGGTTCGCATTAGTCCGCCACCGCCTGCGCCGAGCCTTCAAGTTACTATGGTGATTAACCTCGCCAAAACTGGCCATCACGTGCAGACTTTCCGATTCCCTATTGAATCTGAACGGCGGTACCGTGCACGTGCACGCTACCGCAAAGTGGCATAAACTTATCACAGTCACCTGGCGTTATCAAGGCATTTCATCTCGACGAGACTCAGGATCGGCTGGTAGCTCTTCTTGCCCTTGTTCTTCGGGTTGTAGCCCCTGCGCCCGCCTATCTGATTGCCGAACAGTGTGTGCACGGTGTTGTCGCAATCGACCGCGATGGTGTCGAGTTGCACGTTGGCCGCCGCCCACACCCGCTCCCGCATCAGGCTTCTGTATGTTTAGCAACTGGCGCGCGACGCCCAGATGCAGCGAGGCCAGAAAGCGCCAGAAGGTCGACCGCGGGGGCAACTCGGCCACCTGCGGAATGCCGGTCAGCGTCGTTTCGCCCTTCAGGAAGCGAAGATGGATTGAGCCGGGAAGAGCAGGCCAGAATCATCCCCAGAAGGAACCGGAAAGCCGACATGGAGCGCGTCTGTCGCTTGATGGTCAAGGTTTCCTCAACCACTTGCCAAAACTCAACTCTCCAGCATGATCGCCACCGCAGCACCACCATAGGGCGGTTGAATTGTGCGCAGAGAAGTCACAATGTGTGAAGGCACCGGTTTTATTTTAGGCTCCGGAATAACTGCGTGAACCCCGTGATTCATGTGCCTGCCACGCGTACCCTGATGGGCATTTCTCACCATTGGGTGGGCTCCTGAGAATCGTTCGCGAAGCTGCTACTTCGCGTCCCTACTGTTGTAAAATAGAGCTTTTAAAGCGCCAAATGGGCTCGTGCATTATTCGGGTGTCATCGCTCCGATTCGCTGGTTGACGTTATAGCCCTCAAGCCGCAAGGCAGGCTGATGGCCACCAAGGTCGGCGGTCCTGAATCTAGCCCAGAGGGTTCGAGATTCTTTGGGAAAGAGCGTGACGTAGTTATCCTCATATGTAATGGGCAGCACCTCGTCACCGTCTGCACCCTTAGTCACATCAGCTCGCATGAAAAAGGCAACGTGGCTGGAACGGTTCTCGATATTGACTGTAGCCAGCGACTCGCGACCGCTTCGCCTGATACGGCCAGAAATCTCGACCTCGGCCTTCTGCATCGCGTTGAGTGCCGTAAAGTTGGCCCAACTGATCTGATTCAGGGTCATGGCGTCAGTATCGTTTTGCGGACTGCCCATATCGTCATCGGTTGTGGACTGCCAGTAAACGTTATCCACAATCGTTTCGCCCGATGCGTCCGCAAGTTGGCAACGCACAAAGTAGGTTGAACTCATCCCGAGGATTCGAGGAATCCACATTACACGCTGTCGCGAGATCGGACCGATGCTCAAGTCTCTTAGTTCCTTTGAGAACTTCACGCTCCCGTCGAGATTGTAAAACCTGACCGTTGCCTTCAGCCCTCCATGATTTGTGAGTGTCTGATTCACCAAATAGATGTGTGCCGTACCCCGGTCACCGGTGGCATAGTAATCAAACACAATGCTCAGCGGTCTCAGCCCTTTTTTCGCGCCGAAGTAAGCTCCTCCGGGGCATAGGTAGTAATCGATCAAATGCCCGAAGAACGAGGGCCAGTGGTTATTCAGCATCCAATAGAGAGTCATCTTGTGGGTTGCGTAGCTGTTGGCAGCATAATCTTCAAACTGCGCACGCGTATTTTCGTAGTGAGCCAGTTGCGCCTTTTTGCAGAAGTCTTGCGCATCTGTACATGGACCGTAACGCTTATCGACAGCCTTCTGGGTGGCTTCCAGCTTGTTGTTTCCGCGGATTGCGCCGGCGTGGTAGAACCAATATTCGTTGATCGGCCACAGCTTATCCGCCGGGATGAACTTCTTGAGGCTTCGAAACGGAGGAATGCCTTCATTGTCACCTTGCTCCGCGCATGAGCCCTGATTCGACGGAAACTGCTCGTTGAACCAGTAGTAGGGCGGCCGCCACGAGTATGGTCCCAGCATGTGAATCCCGTTCCACACTGTGTGGCCCTGAGCATCCTTCTTGTAGTTGGAGACCGTGTCCACCACGGCATTCTGCCAGTGCAGTTCCTTTAATATCTTGTGGTACTCACTAAGAAAGGGGTCTGGGGGACGTCCATCGCTTCCATTTGCCCAGATAAATGCCGAAGGATGGTGCCGCAGGTTGCGAATGCGTGCCCTGAGGCTGGCAAGCGCCACCCACTGGTCTTCCGGATTCCATTGTTTCCACATCTCCCACTCCATGCAGCACATCCATCCCTGCATTACCCCAATGCCCTCGCGGTCCGTGTGCTCCAGCATTGAGCCACCAGCAATCTTCAACTCCCAGCGAAGCATGTTCGCCCCCAAGTCCTTTGCGTAAAGAGCCGTCGCACGGGCCCGATCAGCGTCACGCTTGAAAAGCAGATCCGGCGTGTAGCAACCGCCCCGCATCAAGAAGTCCCTCCCGTTCACTTTCAAATAGAAGTTGCCTCCAGTCCCTACTTTGGGAAAATTGTTGTCGGCATCGCGATGCTGTGTAACCTTGCGGATGCCAAAGTCAATGGTCGAAGCGTCGGAGATCCGACCATCGAGCCTGAACTCGAGCTTCAATTCATAAAGCGCTTGTTCGCCCCACTCGTACGGCCACCACAGATCCGGGTTGTCCACTGTAAGCTGAGAGTAAGCTTCAGGCATGAAAGCCACTTCTTTCGTTTCGTCACCGCGAAGGTTCACCTTCTGTTGCAAACGAATCATGGGCTTCCCGGGACGCGAAATCTCTCCATGAAGGGTTCCGGACACGGGGTCGGAAACTCCGTTCCTCAAATCGCAATAGATGGTAAGACTGGCAGGACTGGTTGCGGGAAGCGGCAAGTCGGTGACAACGTAGGGATTCCGGATCATCACCTTTCCGGTGGTGCTCAGGAAGACCCCTTTCCAGACACCGGCGTTGCGGTCAGGAACACAAGAGAAGCCAATGTGCCGTTCTTGCCACACCTTGGAGTCAGGGTAGCCGATATACGTCCAGTTGATCCAGTCCAGCCAGCTATCACACAGATCCACGCCGTCTATGTAAGGAAGCTTCTGCGGTGGAGTCACTCGAACGGCCAAAACATTCTTTCCGCGGGCATAAACATATTCAGAAATGATATATTCAAAGTTGTTATACATTCCCACAACATGATCCTTGTCGGCGACGAGATACCCGTTCACCCAGATGTCCGCGCGGTAATTGATGCCATGAAGGATCAGAGAATGTACTTCACCGTCGGGCACGTCAAACGTCGTCCGGTACCACCAATCCTGCTGCCAGAGGTCGGCCGGCACCGTTTTGGTCAGGTTCATGCCGTAGTAAAGGTCTTTATAGACGCCGGCGTCTTCCAGCGCCTGCAGCACTGTCGCCGGCATTCGGGGGATCGAGTGCCAGTGCGAAGCATCAAATGGAAGGGTGGAAACCTCCCGATCAGGTACCGAAACATCGCGTGCAGAGATGAGTCGCCAGCCCGTCTTGAGCTCAGTCTGACGGCTCGCGGGGGCCGCAAGTATGTCGGAAACCGCACTTGCGCGCACCGCAAGTGCGGTTTCCGGTGCAAGCAGTATTCCGGCTGAACCCAAGGCTGACCTTTTCAGGAACTCGCGCCGAGTCGATTCATGTTCCTGTGAAGAGCCTTTCTTATTGTGATCCATGAGGTTTGGCTCTTATCCTTTCACTTTACACAACGCACAAGAGCCATTTGGTAACTCTTGAGAATCCGGTTTACAACAGTGAGGAACGTGAAACTGAGGACTCCCATCTGGGATTGCGGAAACCTATCGCTTCCCGGAGTAGCAGACTGCTCTAGTGGCCTGTCGCAGAGATAACATTAGTGGGGCCACTTACGTCTAATGGAGTGTGGCCAGCGATTCCGTAATTCTCACCGAGAGTCAGCAGGGCGAGCTCAGCCGCATCGCCCAGTCGCGTTCTTTGCCTGCCGGATACGTCTTCCGCGCCCGTCTGATCCTGATGCTGGCCGAGGGTGCCTCGTTCAGCACCATTCAGCGGAGGCTGAGGACCACCGCTCCGACCATCATCCGCTGGAAGCAGCGGTTCCTCGCTTCCGGCATCGACGGACTGGATACCAGCCATCCCGGGAAGCCAGCTTCGGTGCTCACTGCGAAGCTGCGGGCGAGGATTCTCTCGGCTACCCGCAGGAAGCCGAAGGACGGTTCCACGCACTGGAGCTGCCGCAAGCTGGCCGCGCAGCTGGATGTCAGCAAGGACGCTGTGCATCGGGTCTGGAAAGAAGCCGGCCTGAAGCCGCATCGGCTGGAGCGGTACATGGCCAGCGATGATCCCGATTTCGAAAACAAGGCCGCCGACATCATCGGCCTGTATCTGAACCCGCCCGAGCGACAACCTCTCGGCTCACAAGACCGCCCTGGTGCGGGAGTTCCTGGAACACAATCCCCATGTCCGCTTCCACTTCACGCCCACCTATTCCTCATGGCTCAATCAGGTTGAACTGTGGTTCGCCAAAGTCGAGCGCGAGGTCATTGCCCGCGGCGTCTTCACTTCGGTCGCCGACCTGGCTCGCAAGCTTCGTCGCTACATCAACGCCTATTCGGCCAACTCCAAACCTATCCAGTGGAAGTACTCAGACCCTGTTCGCCACATCCACACCTAACGAACTCTCTGCGACAGGCCACTAGGTCTCCGCACATCTTCCATCAAAAGGTGAGCTTCAGAGCCAGCTGCAGGACTCGTGGTGGAATTGGCCCAATGTTTGTTATTTGTCCAACATTACTCGTGGATGGATCGTTATCCGGCAAGCCGAAATTGGGATGATTAAAGGCGTTGAACGCCTCTGCTCGGAACTCGAGCTGAGATGTTTCCTTGAGTTGCCAGTTCTTTATTATCGCCATGTCGGTGGTATCCATTCCCGGGCCCTCGAGGAAGTTGTCGCCAGTATCACCGAACGTTCCCGGGGGATTAACTGTAAATGCCTGAGGGTTAAAATAGTGCGCAAGCCAGCGCGATTTACTACCCTGATGCACGTCCCAAGGCTGGCCTGGGACAACGTCGCCTCGGTCCTGATATTGCTGGGATTCAGAATTGTTATTTCCGTCTCCACCAGCGATCCCAAAGGGAAACCCCGACATAAAGGTCGTTATCCCACTCACCTCCCAACCACCGACCGTTTGCCGCAGGAGATCGTTGTGCCCCTGTAACAAAGGAGCTTGATAGACGAAGGCAAGGACAGAGTTAAACGGTATATTCATTAAGGCGATACCGTGATTAAATGGGATGTTGAACGGGTTAGGAAGGCCTTCAGAGAAAAATGAAAGGTTGCTGCTTGCCTGTAAATCCAGTACTTTCGACCACGTTAAGCTTTCCTGGGCCATCAAGCCATGCCACGACTGCTGCAGCAGCCTGACCTGCAGGGAATTGTAGCTGGCAGTTCCCCAGGACACGTTCTGAAAAATTGTAGAGAAATCCGGGAAGCGCGTTCGAGCTCCACCGTCTGCATAAATGCCCGGATTTAGATCCACGGCCACCGTCTGGTGGAAGGATTCACTTCCCACGTAAGCGACATGGAGTGCCATGGTCCTTGTGAGCTGGCGTTCAATTGATGCGGTCCAGTTTTGGGTCTGTGGCATGCGATATTGAGGACTGAAGCTATCCCATATGGATATTGGCGTCAGAAACACCGCCTGACTTGCCGGAATATTCGCATTCTGAATAAAAGACTGGGCGGTCGGGAACGGGGTGACCCCTCCCGTGGTGCTAAAACTTGCCCAGGGATTCTGGAAAGAAAGAGGTGCGCCTGATACGGCGTTTAGCGTATAGAATGGACTGAACGGAGGCACACCAACGGCCTCATTAAATATTGAATTCATTATAATTGCTCGATAAATGCCGAACCCGGCGCGATACACAGTTTTCCCTTCGCCCGGCGCCCACGCCACGCCGAGTCTGGGCTCAATGTAGTTATAGCCGGAAGGCCGCAGGGCATCGTTGACACCAGGATCGCCCGGGACCACGAGACCAGTCGGCGCGTTTGGGTAAACCTGACTCTGTTCGCCGGCGATAAAATTTCCGGCAGGGACGAGATACTTCTCGGCAATATCGGGGTCCCATCGTAATCCCGCTGTAATGGTCAGATTATCCTTACCTTTCCATTGGTCCTGCGCATAGGCTGCTATTTGCCAACCCGCGACAGGGGAATTTTCAAACGCCCCCTGTGAGAAGCTTGACATATCTCCCAGGAGGTAATCTGCCAATCCCATCCCTGTTACAGATCCATCGAAGTTGATTAGCGGGTTCACCGGGTAATCCGTTGTAACATTGTCTTTTTGGTGTTGCAGGTTGAAGCCAGCCGTGAGTACGTTGCGGGGACCCGCGCTCTTGGTTAGGTCGTCCGATAGCCACCACGTCGTTTCGCCATTGCCGTTCGGCTCCGAATAGGTTGTGTTAAAACCGTTGTTTACACTGAACCTCTCCATATAGCAGTTCGGTTCAGTAACGTCAATGTACTTCGAGAAGCAAAATTGCTGTCCCGTATTAGTGTAAACTGGACCGCCGCTGTTGTACCCATAGCCAATCCAGGCAGCCCTAATCACATTAGCGATCGAAGGTGTTGGCAGCCAGGTGGAACCAATAACCTCGTTGTAATATCGTCCATGCGCCGGAAGCTGAGATTCGGTTGTAGCCGCCAGTATGTTGCCGGGTACCGTTTCTCCGGCGTTGTTGTAATTTAGTATATAGCTGCGTGCAAACATTCGCATCGTCGGAGATATAAGGTAATCTAAGCGTCCAGTACCTTCATTGTATGCGTCGTGATCGGATCCGCCGCTGAACGTCACCTGTCCTGTCGCGGGATCTTGACCCAGCGGAAGCGCAGTTTTCGCAATCTGAACTGCAGCCGAACTGAGCAGACTCGGGCTTACTTGATTAGGTTTGCCGTTCACGGTAGCAAAGGGCGCGTTAAGTGTAAATGGAACAGCGCTAAAGTCGCCGGAGAGCATCGCCGCAGTTGGCGTGAACGCGACGACTGTGCCAGCAGTTGTAGCCTCGTAGGTACCTTGATAATTGCCGAAGATGAACAGCTTATTTTTCAGTATGGGCCCACCGAGAAAGCCGCCAAACTGATTGCGCTTCAGCGTGTCCACGATACCGCTGAACCAGTTACTAGCGTTGAAATCTCCGTTTCTGAGAAACTCGAAGGCTCCTCCATGAAATTCATTTGTACCCGATTTCGTTGTGACAAGGATAATGGCGTTGGGCGAGCCACCATATTCTGACCCAAAGTTACTGGTTACGGTACGGAACTCCTGAGTTGCATCGGGATTCGGAAATGGCGCAGTGACACCCATGTACGTATCCATGTTCTGGACGCCATCGAGTAGGGCAAAGGTGCTGCCCTGCTGTCCACCGTTTGCGGAAACGCCTTCTTCATTAGAAAAGGAGTTACTCCCTACCCACACATATGAGGCCCCCCCTACACTTGCGAGGTTCACCGTTCCCGGGGAGAGCAGAATCAGGCTTGCGGGATCTCGACCATTAAGAGGTAGGGCACGGACGTCCGTGGAAGAGACAACGTTGCTTATTTCGGCCGTAGTCGTGTTAAGAAGGTATTCCTGTGCGTTCACGGTTACGGTCTGGGTTTTGCTTCCCACCTGCAGTTGGATATTCAGTGAGGCACTCTGACCTACGGTTAGACTGATACTTTCAACCTGGCTCTTGAATCCCGCATGCTGCACCGTTATTCGGTATGCCCCCGGCGGTAGGGAGGGGAGTCGGTAGATGCCAGCGGAGTTTGTCTCTGCCGTTTCGGCGAGCCCGGTTTCCGTGTTTTGCGCGGTAATTTGTGCTCCAGTAATAACCGCACTCGTCGGGTCCGTGATCACACCGGTCACATCAGCGTTTCCCGCCTGAGAAAGGAGTGCTAGTGGCGAGTAAATCGCGAAGACTGTCATGCAGATGTAGACGCGCATTGCTTTCTTGATTTTCATCGGGACGTCCTCCTCAAGTACTAAGTCTTTGTCCTGCACCCTTGGTACGGAGTTAACAGCCGGAACTTTCAGTGGCCGAATTTAATGGCGACGGTCGCGCTATTGTTCTCACTGTTCCTGGTGCCTGCAGATTCACGGGCCAAGGTAGACACGGGTTCAATTTCGGGCATTGCCACCGTCATTACCGCTCCTGCTACTCGGTTCTTTGAGAGGACCGTGCACGTGCACGCTTCAAGCAAGCGTGCAGATGCTGTCACAAGTGACTGGTGGTGTCAAGTTGTTTTTTGGTTTTTGGTTTTTTGTTGTTCGGTTTTGTCAGCTGCGTGCGGTTCGCAAGCTGACCGACACGGTGTTGCGGTCGCTGAGCGCGGAGTTCGATGCGTTGTATGCGGACTCGGGGCGGCCCGTCGATCGCGCCGGAGTACATTCTGCGGGCGCTTCTGTTGCAGGTGCTCTACTCGGTGCGTTCGGAGCGACTTCTGGTCGAGCAGATCGACTACAACCTGCTGTTTCGCTGGTTCGTTGGCCTGGGCATGGATGATGCGGTTTGGAACGATGCGGGCGAATGCGGCGGCGTTGACGCCCATGACGGCGCCACAGTTCAGATATGAGCGCCGGACAATGGCGGGACGAAACCGGCAACCTTATTCGACTGACCTTGTTTTGAGGGGATAATTACCAGTTTGGTTATGGTGTCAGTTCTGGTGTCAGTTGTGCTGGGACTTTCTGACTATTCTTGTCTACTCTGTGCAACCTTGATGCGACGCCTAAGCTGTTGACGGTAGGCTATTTATAAGACAAGTGACTGAATCGGTGGAACTTGCCAGAAAGCCGAAAATCACATCCTAAGTCTGGTGCGTCTGCCAATTCCGCCACTTTCGCACGGGTTTGCAACACCGACGCCAGCTTGATTGTAGCTTGAGGCGTCTTGCGGGCGCCCAGCCCGCAGCCGAAATCCTGAGCGACCCTGAGCGAGGGCAGCGAGTCGAACGGGGAGTCGAAGGACCCTCCCTCAAACGGTGCGGTAGTCTGGTGGGGTCTATGAATCCATCGCAACCAAAAATCCAGCTCACCCAGACCGAAGACTATCGCGAGATTTACTCCAACAGTGTTCAGGTGCGCGTGAGCGTGTGGGATTTTCTGCTCGTCTTCGGCCTCGTGCACCAGGAAACGCCCGAGCAGGTGAACGTGAGCAACACCCTCGGCGTGTACCTGAGCCCGCAACAGGCGAAGGCGTTATGGAACATCCTCGGCCAGAACCTGGCGCAGTACGAGCAAACCTTCGGGACACTCGTGCTGGAGCCGCAACCGCCGAAGGGGCCGGTTCACTGAGGTCCAGGACCGTGAGCGGGGCTGGTCGAGCCGTTCCCTGGTGGATCGTTCTGCCCACCCTCTTCACCGCAGTTCTGGCCGCACATGCGCCGCTCCTGCGGCTTCCTTATTACTGGGACGAGGCGGGCTACTACATCCCCGCGGCGTGGGACTTCTTCCGTTCCGGCTCGCTGATACCGTTCTCCGCGTTGTCCAACGCGCATCCGCCGTTGCCGTCGCTGATCCTCGCAGCCTGGTGGAAGCTTTTCACCTTCGCCCCCTGGGTGACGCGAACCGCAATGTGCGCCGTGGCTACATTGGCGCTGACGGCCGTCTGGCGCCTGGCGGTGACCGTGACAGGGAAGCAGTCCGTCGCGCGGGCTACGGTGGTTCTCACTGCGATCTATCCCGTCTTTTTCGCGCAAAGTTCGCTGGCGCATGCGGACATGTTTGCTGCGGCGGGAACACTGTGGGCCCTGGCCTTCTGGCTCGAAGAAAGAATCTGGCCCGCAGCCCTTTGCTTTGCGCTCGCCGCGCTCTCGAAGGAGACCGCCATCGTCACGCCCCTCGCTCTGGCAATCTGGGAGAGCTGGCGCTTTCGACAGCCTCGCTGGGCACGAACCAGAAAGGTCCTGGCGCTCGTCGTACCGGCGATCCCTCTGGCCGGCTGGTATCTCTATCACTGGCATAAGACCGGGTTCGTCTTCGGCAATCCCGAATACGTGCGCTACAACGCGACCGCAACGCTGACTCCATTGCGGGTGCTGCTGGCGCTCGCGCATCGCACCATGCACGTCACGCTGCACATGAATCTTTTTGTGCCGGTGCTCGCCGCTCTCGGATGTCTGCTTTTGCCCCCGGTGAAAGAGGACAGAGCAGAGCACGCCGATTTGTCACCGTCACGGGTACGAATATCAGCGCAGCACCAGGCGGTTTTCTACGTGACGATCGTCGCCAACGTGCTGCTCTTCTCCGTCCTCGGCGGTGCGCTGCTCACACGCTATCTGCTGCCGCTCTACCCCCTGGTGCTGCTGCTGTGCGTCAACACCTTCCGTCGCCGTTTGCGGGAGTGGACCTCGCTGGTGGCACTCAGCGCGGCCGCATTTGTGGTGGGACTCTTCATCAACCCGCCCTATCGCTTCGCCCCTGAGGACAACCTCGAATACGCCACGGTGATCCGTCTGCACCAGGCAGCGGTCGGCGAAATTGTGACGCATTGGCCAGGAGCGACGGTCCTGACTGCATGGCCAGTGAGCGATGAACTGAGCAAGCCGGAGCTGGGATACGTCACGAAACCGATGCCAGTAGTGACGATTGCCAACTTCTCCGCGCCCGAAATCCAAAAGGCAGCCGGCCAGCCGCAGACCTGGTCCGCCGCGCTGCTCTTCTCCACGAAATATGATCCGCCGCATCTGTGGCTGGGGTTGCACCGCTGGAACGAGCCGTTCGACACAAAGTACTTCGATTTTCATGGCGACCTGCCGCCTGCGACGATCGCCCGCCTGCTCGACGGTCAGATGGTCTGGGGCGAATCGCGCAAAGGCCAATGGGTCGCCGTCCTGCGGTTCGCAAGCGGCCCGGGGCCACGGATCGTCCGCTATTTCAACCCTGCCTCGGAGCGCGCCACCAACTCCGCCACGCCGTTCGCCTCGCGATAGAGGACCGTCTTCAATGCAGGAAAGGCCGTGCGCAGCTCGCCCGGTTGCAGGGCTGTGCGCAACGAATGTCCTTCGGTGTAACGCAGGTGATCCGCCGTGCGGGTCTTGTAAAGCAGCGTCCCGCCCGGAGCGAGAGCCGACGGCAGAGCAGGGAACTGCTCGCGCAGCAGGCACCAGACAACAACGATCAGATCGAAAGGTCCGTTCGCTGCCGCCCACGCCAGCGTTTCTTCGGAGGGTTCGCGTCGAAGCTTCAGCGTGAGGCCAGCCCCTTCGGCACGCTTGCCTGCGATGGCCAGCCCTTCGTCGGCGACGTCGGCGAGAGTAGCGCTCCAGCCACGCTGGGCGAGCCACAGCGCATGGCGTCCCGCGCCTCCGGCCAGATCCAGAGCGCGTCCCGGTGCCAGGCCAGCACATACCTCTATTACAAACGGATCGGGGTCAAGGGATTGCCCCTCGCCCGCTAGAAATTTGGCGTTCCAGCGTTCGCGGTCGCTCGCCGTGCCGTGGGTCATCCTGGTCATATGACGCCAATGGGTCCGTCGAGTGCGTCACTCCCTCCGTTATACTCGGGGAATGGCGGGGCAGAAAACCTTCTATCTGGAGACCTTTGGCTGCCAGATGAACGTGCATGACTCGGAAAAGGTCATCGGCACGCTTGAGCAGCAGGGCTACACCCGGGTGGAGACGGAGGAAGCCGCCGACCTCATCCTCTACAACACCTGCTCCATCCGCGACAAAGCCGAGCAAAAGGTCTTCCACCGCCTCAACGATTACAAGGCGCTCTACAAGCAGGGCAAGCGCTTCGGCGTGCTGGGCTGCGTCGCGCAGCAGGAAGGCGAGCGCATCTTCGAGCGCGCGCCGTATGTCTCGCTCGTGTCCGGATCGGCCTCGTACCGGCGGCTCCCCGAGATGTTGGTGCAGATCGAACAGGGCGCCACACGCGTCACCGGCCTCGACGACCGCCAGACCGACGAGACATTCGAGACCGAGTTCACCGCGCGGTCGAATCCCCATCGCGGATACATCACCATTATCGAGGGCTGTGACAAGTTCTGCGCCTACTGTGTGGTCCCCTACACCCGCGGCAAGGAGCGCAGCCGCAAGTCTGACTCGGTACTGGCCGAGGCGCGCCACATGGCCGAGGCAGGTTACACCGAAATCCAACTGCTCGGCCAGAATGTGAATTCGTACCGCGACCCGGACGGCAAGCGCACCTTCGCAGAGCTGCTGGCGGCTGTTGGCGAGGTGTCCGGTATCCGCCGTGTGCGCTTCACGACCTCGCACCCCAGAGACTTTACGCGGGACATCGTGGAGGCCATCGACGCCGTGCCCTCGCTGTGCGATCACGTGCATCTGCCGGTGCAGAGCGGCTCATCGAAGGTATTGCGCTTAATGGCGCGCGAATATACGCGCGAACAATACCTGGAACGCATCGCATGGATCAAGAGCGCGAAGCGGACGATCAGCATGACCACCGACATCATCGCGGGATTCCCAGGCGAGACCGTTGCGGACTTCGAAGAGACGCTGATGCTGCTCGATCAAGTCCAATACGACGGTGTTTTTGCCTTCAAATACTCGCCGCGGCCCAATACGCCGTCACTGTCCATGCCCGATTCGATTCCCGACGAGGAAAAGTCGAAGCGCCTGCAGGTGTTGCTCGATCGCCAGCGCGAGATCCAGCGGGCAAACTACGAGAAGCACGTCGGGCAAATTCTGGAAACAATGGTCGAGGGGGTCAATCCGCAGCGCGGGCAGATCGTCGGGCGCACGTCGCAGAACAAGACGCTGAACTTCACGACCACGCAGCCGATCGCGCCCGCGCCCGGCGTCTATCTGCCCGTGCGCGTGACCAGAGCATTTCCGAATAGTCTTGTCGGGGAGGCAGTTCAGCTTCAGTAGAGCGAGGGACACGATGGAAGTGGAAATGAAAATCCGGGGACTGATGGTCGATCCGTCGACGAACATGCCGGTCGTGATCCTGAAAGACCCAAAGAGCGAGGCGGTGCTGCCGATCTGGGTGGGCCTCTATGAGGCGAACGCCATCCAGATGGAAGTGGAGAAGGCGACCACTGCGCGCCCCTTAACCCATGATCTGCTGAAGAACGTCGTTATGGGACTGAACGCCCAGGTCCAGCGTGTCGTCGTCTCCGAGCTCCGCGGAGATACGTTCTATGCGGTGATCTGGATGGAACAGAACGGCGAAGTGGTCGCGATCGACGCGCGGCCCTCGGATGCCCTCGCGCTGGCCCTCCGCTCCGACTGCCCCATCTTCGTCGCCGAAGAAGTGCTGCACGCGGCGAAAGTGTTGCCCTCCGCCGCCGAAACCCAGCCCACCGAGCAGGACGTGCGGAAATGGCTGGAGAACCTGGGCGACGAGGATTTAGGGAAGTACAAGATGTAACCAGGGGGCTCGAGCGCCTGATGCTTCCGCCGCGCGCTCCCTTTAAGGCGCGCTGGATGTACGCTGCGTCACAGGAGAGAGTTTGATCGAGTTGTTGAAGCGGACGGCGTTCCGAGGCATCGCCGCCACCGAGCGAACGGTGCGGGTGTTCGGCGGAGCTTCTCCGTCGCTGGATCCGGCCGATCTGCGCAAAATCCGAAATTTCCTGATTCCTCAGGTGCATCCCTTTCTCGGTGCCGCGGTCCACGAAACCCCGCTCATTGAATCTCTACGATCGGCCGTTCCTGAAGCAAACATCGTCGCGGTGGGATCGGGAATCGGCGCCGAGGTTCTTCGCAACCATCCGGGGGTGGCCCGGCTCGAGCCCTCGCCCGATCCCAACCAGGACTTCTGGCAGGCGGTTCGTAGTTATCGTCGCGTCGTCCGTTCGTTTCGTGGTGAACCATGGTGTGCGCTGTTTACGGGCTGGAATGGCCGTTCCCGCGTGTTGCTGGCGACGATGCTGGCCGGGAGCGGCGTGCGAGCCGGATTTTCCGTGGCTCCGCCGCTGGCACACCTGTCGCTCGCCTACGATCCGGGAAATAGCCAGATCGCGAACAACCTCCTGCTGCCAGGACTGCTCGGGCACGCCGCTCCGTCCGATCTGGAGCCGCGGGTCTATTTCACGATGGAGGATCTCCGCGCTGCACACGATCTGTTGGCTCTACCAGAGATTTCGCAGGCTCGACCGCTCGTGGTATTCGTAACCCAGACCCGTGTGAGTCAGCGCAAGCAATGGAGGCAGGAACGCTTCGTAACCGTCGCACGCTGGCTCATTCGAGAGCATGGCTGTCGCATCGCGCTGGTGGGGACAGAATCGGAATCGCTCGCTGTTGAAGCGTTGCAAACCGCGATCGGGGAAGATGCCTTCAGCCTCGCCGGCCGCACTCGTATTTCGGTTCTCACAGCGGTGCTCGCGCAGGCCGATATCGCTCTCACGCTGGATACCGGCACCCTCCATCTCATACGCGCCGCCCAGCTGCCGGCCTGCATCATCGCTCCCGCCTGGGCGCCTCCTCACGAGTGGTTGCCGATGGGAAATCCCAGCTTCCGTATTCTCAGGAATCTCGATCTGGCGACCCAGCCGGCCGACTATATCATCGATGAAGTTTCCGTGGCTGAAGTTTGCGACGCACTGGGGGATCTGCTGCGAAAGTACCCCCCTTCAACTGCTGGTCGGGAAGCACGCGTGCGGCGGGGACTGGCGGGGAATCCTCCCTTCGTTTCGGCAAACGGAATACTGGAAGCGACGCATGACTGAAGTCCCCGGAGGCGAGCAGCGTCGGTGCGGTGAGCGCTGGAGGGTAAAAGCACTCTCCTTCTCGCGATCAGCAGGCAGGAGTTCCTGATGGCCTTTCCCAATGCCCGTCGCATTCTCAGGGGCGGAGTTTCTCTCAGCACGTTCAAGCTCCTGGCCATGCAGGCGAGCCTGAGCCGTCCGGCTTGGCGAGGGATCGGGGAGCGTCTCATTCAGCCCTTCGTTCACAATGGCGAAGTCGCCGTCAGGTATGGGTGCCATGGGCGACACTACATGGCATTTGTACGAATGAGCGATATGAGCAGCGACGTGTTCACGATGAAGGAACTTGCGACGGGTGAGGGTGTTTATCATCTCGATCCGGGTTTCCAGCCCGATCTGGTCGTTGACGGCGGTGGCAATATCGGACTTTTCGCCATGCTTGCCGCGGCTCTCTATCCATCCGCGAAAATTGTTGTGTGCGAGCCGGCGCCGCGCAGCCTGAAGCAGATCGAAAAACACCTGCAGCTGAATCGGGTCAATGCCGAAGTACTCCCGGTCTGCCTGGGCGGCAACCGGCGGACCATTCCCTTCTATGTTCGAGAGGCGATCGCAAGCAGTTTCGACCCTGAGAAGCCATATCAGAGTGTGGTCGATGTGAACGTTCTCACCCTGAGCGATGTTCTTCAGGGCCGGGATGCCGGCAGGATCCTCGTTAAGCTGGATATCGAGGGGATGGAAGTCGAGGTTCTCGAGGCCTGGGTGCCGAAAGAAAAGCGTCCGGTCTGCGTCGTGGGAGAACTGCACAGCCGCAGGATCCACGGCAGTCGACTGAAGGAGATCCTCGACGCGAGCGGATGGAGCCTCGTTTTCCGCGATTCCAGCGAGACCGATTCGATCTTTGAAGCACGCTCGCCGGCCGCACGCATCGCGGCCTCGGGTGATGCGACAAGAGGGCCCTCTTCCCCAGCGTTGGTGTCAGGATAATTGCCGATGAGCCTTAAGGGAGTCCTTAAGATGTTCGCGGCATTCTTCATGTCGCAGGGCGTCAATGTAGTCAACCAGCTGCTCGTACCGCCTCTGTTTTTGCATCGCTACCCGCACGGTGTGGAGATGTACGGTGAGTGGGTGGTGCTGACCGCCGCGGTCAGCTACCTCGGGACGTTGAACCTCGGGATTCAGACTTACGCCAACAATCAGATGACCCTGCTCTACAACCGAGGAGAGCAGGAAGCGGCGAAGACAGTGCAATCCAGCGCCCTGCGCCTGATTCTGATCATGGTCCTCATCGTCACCGCCGTCGGCGTTTCCATTCTGTTCATGCCCGTGGCCCGGTGGATGGGTCTTCGCCATGTCAGCTCCGCAGCCGCCGCGATGACGCTCTTTCTCATGGCGCTGCAACTGGTCGCCACCTGGTTCTTTGCGTTTCTCAGTAACAGCTATCAGGTCATCGGCGAACTCCATCGAGGAGCCAACTGGCAAAACGCCCAGCGGCTGACCGGCGTGCTCGCGATGGCGGCGTTTCTATGGGTTGGAGCTTCTTTTCCGGTGCTCGCTCTCACCCAGCTGGCCACCATGGTTTTGTACGCTGTGGTTATTTTGGTGGAGATCAGGATTCGTGCGCCGATCCTTCTCCCCTCACTGCGTTACGGCAACCGCCATGACATGATCGCCGTGCTCAAGCCCAGTGCTTATTACGGTCTCTATGCTTTTTCAGCATTTTTCTGCTGGCAGGGTCCGGTTCTGCTCATCCAGAAGATCCTGGGTCCCGCAGCGGTCGCCGTCTTCGCCCTCAGTCGCGTCGTGTTCAACATGTCGCGCCAGCTTCTCATTATCCTGACCTATTCCATTGGCCAGGAGACCATCAAGCTAATCGCAACTCGAAGCTGGGCCCAGTTGCGGCGCATGTATGATCTCTCCGAAAGGGTGGTCCTTGCATTCACGCCGGTTCTTACGGTGGGAGTGCTTCTGGCCTTTCCCGCCATCTTCTCCGTCTGGCTTCATCACAGCAGGCTTCTCTACGAACCCGGCGTGTGCATGTTGATGGCGGCGGTCTCAGCCGTTATTGCCGTCCGCGAACATAAGTACGCGTTCCAGTACCTCAGCAACCAGCACGAGGGAGTCGCGCGATTCAGCCTCGTGGCCTACGTGCTCATGATCGTTGTGTCTGCGCTGACCCTGAAAACATGGGGCGTCAGCGCCTTCCTCGTTGCCTGGCTCATCGCAGAACTGGCGATTGCCGTATACGTGATTGCGCAGAACCAAAAGCTGTTCCCCGCGGAATTTCGTCCCTCCCTCGCTCCGCTTCCCCGCATAGCAGTCATCCTGGCGATTGCATTTGCCGGGTCAGCATGGACTGTCTGGCACGACGGAGGCTGGTCCATCACGAAACTGATTGTCGTCGCGACGTCCGCGGGGGCGGGACTTTTCATTGTCAGCTTCTTCGCCTTCGGATTGAAGGACGTTCAGGACGTATTTGTCAGCCGGATGCGTCGCCGGTTTGCACCAGCAGAATAATTCGCTCACATCCTGCACGACCCTCAGGAAACCGCCGCGTTCCGCGCTTTGGTTAACTTCGTGGGACATGATCGACTGGTTAACCACAGGTGGGCCTTGGTTACGAAAGTCGTCCCTACCTCCGTTATCTTGCGCGGTTACGGGACCCCCCGCTACAACTGAGTCACTTTACAACGCAGATCTGGGGAACGGGGCTGACGGCTGGCAGGCGACTGCATCCGCAGCCCCATTTTTTGTTTGTTATCAGCAACATTCGCCCGCCCTTTCAATCCAAAAGTCGTCCGGATGCATCGTATTCAGCGGTGCCCCGGTTTTGGGGGGCCGATTCTGCCGCCGGGGCTGTCCGGCAGCCCGGTTGCACCTGCGAACGGCGTTGATTCAGAGTGGCTTGCAGGTCTCACGACAAGGTTGGTCCATCGGCTCGTAGTGCGCGGGTTAACAGATTTGCGGTACCATAGCGAGGGTCCCTCAGATCATCTTTCTGAATGGAGAAATTACTGATATGAAAAGATTTGTAGTCATATTGTGTGGGTTGGCTATGGCTGTCCCGGCTCTTGCCCAGGACAAAACAAAGCTGGATACGCGGCTCGACGCGGCGCGGGATGTTCTGAACGAGATCATGGCGACCCCGGATAAGTCGATTCCCGATTCGATTGTCAAGGATGCGACCTGCGTGGGTGTTGTTCCCGGCATGGTCAAGGGCGCCTTTATCTTTGGCGCCGAATACGGGCAGGGGGTCGTGACCTGCCACACCGCGCACGGATGGAGCGCTCCCGTGTTCATCCGGATGGCAGGTGGCTCCTGGGGCTTCCAGATTGGCGGACAGGGTACCGATCTCGTACTGGTGGCTGTCAATCAGAAGGGCTTTCAGGACCTGCTGCATAGCCAGTTCAAGATTGGCGCGGATGCTTCCGCAGCCGCCGGACCCGTGGGACGCAACGCGCAGGCGTCAACGAACTGGAAGATGCAGTCCGAGTTGCTCACCTGGTCGCGCAGCAAAGGGCTGTTTGCCGGCGTGGATCTGAGCGGCGTCGGAGTGAGCCAGAACACTGCCGACACGGACACATTCTACGGTGCGCCGCATACTTTCCAAAGCATCCTGCGTGGCGATGTGCCGGTGCCGGAGGATGCGCGGCCTTTCGTCCGCACCGTGGCCAAGTATTTCCACGAATCGCAGTAGCTGAAGTATTGAGCACTGAGCGACGCGGGGGCTCTGCCTCCGCGTCTTCCATTTGTGCAACTGTTTCTGCCGTATCCCGTCCCGCATGTAGACTGACTCTTCGCCATCGATGCGAGAAGCTCTGGAATATGCGTTTGCCTGGACGCTGCTGCGGCTGATGGGCGCTCTGCCGCGAAACGCTGCGCGGCGCGCCGGAGCTGCTCTGGGATTCCTGGCCTGGTGCGTTCTGCCCAATCTTCGCCGCACCGGACTGCGCAACCTCGAACTGGCCTTCCCCGAGTTGCCCGCTGAGGGGCGGCTGCGTCTTCTCCGGGGCGTCTATCGCCATCTCGGCTGGCAACTGGGCGAGTTCTGCCAGATGCCCCGCTATACGCGCGAGAACACACGCGATCTCATCCGCTACGAAGGCCTGGACCACTATCTCGCGGCCAGCCAGCGCGGCAAGGGCGTACTCATCGTCACCGGTCACCTCGGCGCATGGGAGCTGTCCAGCTTCTGGCATTCGCTCATGGGCCACCCCATGACCATGGTGATCCGCCGCCTCGACAATCCCCGCGTCGACAAGCTGGTCAACGACATCCGCTGCCTGCACGGCAATCGCGTCGTGCACAAGGATGACTTCGCGCGCGGCCTGCTTCAGGCGATGCGGCGCGGCGACACCGTCGGCATCCTCATGGACACCAACATGACCCCTCCTCAGGGAGTCTTCGTGCCCTTCTTCGGCGTCCCCGCCTGCACCGCATCAGGTCTGGCGCGGGTGGCGCTCCGCACCGGCGCGGCGGTCCTTCCCGGATTTCTGGTTTGGGAGCCCGCCGAGGACAAATACGTCCTGCACTTCGACGAACAGATCCCACTGATCGCGACAGGCGACGACGAGCACGACGTCCTCGCTAACACCGCGCAGTTCACCGCCGCGATTGAAGTCTTTATCCGCCGCTATCCGGACCAGTGGCTCTGGGTCCATCGGCGCTGGAAGACGCGCCCCGAAGGCGAGGCGCCAATCTACTGAGTGCCGCTAATCCGCCGCGGCGCTCTTCGCCGGCACCTCAGTGTGCGAGCCGGGCGCGGTGTGATCGAGGGGCTGCGCCCCAGGACTGGTTTCCACGCCGTCCTTATTCGTCCATCCCGGCAAGGCCTGGCTGCCGTAGATCAGGCGCACACCGTACGTGAAGGTGAAGTAGCTCCAGACCCACTGCGAAAGTACCGCCAGCCGGTTCCGGAAGCCGATGAGGAAATAAATATGGACGATCAGCCAGGCAATCCACGCCGGGAAGCCGCTGAAGTGGGCCTTGAACGGCCACTCCACCTTCGCCACCGCGGCCAGGCGGCCAATTGTCGCCATGTCGCCCTTGTCGAAGTAGTGAAACGGCGGGCGCGGCTGATGATTCAGATCCGCTGCGATCATGCGCGCGATGTGATCGCCCATCTGCATCGCCGGCTGCGCGACGCCGGGAACCTGGTGGCCGTTCTGCTCGAAATGCGCCAAATCGCCGCAGATGAAAATCTCCGCATGGCCTTCAGGATTGAGCGTTGCGTTCACCAGCACGCAGCCGCGCTTATCCGTAGGCATACCCAGCTGCTTGCCCAGCGGCGACGCCTCCACTCCGGCCGCCCACAGCGTCACCGCCGACTCGATGCGCTGCGCCCCGGCAATGACGTACCCAGGCTGTACATCGGTCACGCGCATGCCGCCATGCACTTCCACGCCCAGCGCCTTCAACTGTTCCTCGGCCTTAATCGAGAGATCTTCGGGATAATTCGCCAGCACCCGCTTTTCGCCCTCGATCAGGATCACCCGCGCCTGTGCCGGATCGATGTGCCGGAAGTCGTGCTGCATAAAACGGCGCGTGATGTCGCAGATCGCGCCTGCTAATTCGACACCGGTAGGACCGCCACCGATGATCACGAAATTCAGCTCATGGTGCGAGCCCGTCTCCAGCATCTCGCGCTCGGCCAGTTCGAAGGCCAGCAGAATGCGGCGGCGAATCTCGATCGCATCTTCGAGGGTCTTCAGCCCCGGCGCCAGCGGCTCCCACTCATCATGCCCGAAGTATGAGTGCGTCGCGCCCGTCGCCAGCATCAGGTAGTCGTACTTCATCTCCGCGCCGCTGCGAAAGCGGACGCGCCGATGCTCGAGATCGAACCCAATCGCCTCGTCCATCAGGACTTCGGTGTTGCTGTTGCCGCGGAGCATCGTGCGCAGCGGTGAGGCGATATCGGCGGGCGACAGCACCGCCAGGCCAACCTGATACAGCAGCGGCTGAAACGTGAAATGATTGCGCCGGTCGACCAGCGTCACGTCCACCGGCAGCTTCGCCAGTGCCGTCGCCGCGTGGGTCCCGGCAAATCCGCCGCCAAGAATCAGGACGCGCGGCCGGCGATGGGTTTCCTCTGTAGCCATTCGTTCCCCCCGTCTCTCCACTAAGAATGATGCATCGGAAGGCGAAAGGATCGCCGAAATCAGCCGAATCGCGCCCGGGCCACGTTGCGGCGGAAGTCTTCGCCGCGCATCTCCACCACTACGCACATCTCCGCCAGCCGGGAGCGCATGCGCTCGCCAATCCGGTCGCCCAGCGTTTCTTCGCGAACGGCGCGGCTGACCCCATTGGAACCGTTGCCGGTCCCGCCAGGCGGCAGGTCCGCGTAATTGGTCGTGATAATCGTCGTCCGCTTGTCGTTATAGCGCGTGTTCAGCACCAGCGCCACCGTGTCCCACACCCAGTCCGTCGGCTTGGCCGCGCCCAGTTCGTCCAGAACCAGGACCTCTGCGTCGAACACCGGACGCAGAATCTCCATCTCCGTCGTCGCGACCTGAGGGTTGTACGAGTGCTGGATTTCCTTGAGCAGTTCGCGGTAGTCGCAGAAGAGCCCGTGCACGCTCTTTTCGACAATGAGCGCCTGCAGAATGCCGGCCGCCAGGTGCGTTTTGCCTACGCCGATCGATCCGGTGAGCAGCAGCCCACGCCCCGCGGTGGTCACCGGATAGCCGTCCACGAAATTACGCGCCACGAAATACGCAGTGGCGAGCGAGCGGTCGGCGCCGTGAAAGCTGGCGTCGTAGCTTTCAAGAGAGCAGTGTTCATACCGCTTCGGAATCGATGCCCTCTGGAGCAGCCGCGAGACGCGCACCTCCAGCCGGCACTCGCAGGTTTCGATCTTGCTGCCGCCGCCGGGAAGCGAAACGACCCGCGCGCCACTTCCGCCACATCTGGGACAAACGCCATTCATAGGAGACTCAGTATCGCAGGTCGCCGAGGGTGGAAAAGAGGGAGGCAATGTGCGTTACGAGCCTGATTCGGGCAGAGCCGGTGAACAGGCCCAACCCCAGCCCACCGGCGTCATCTTCCGGCCTGCAGCGCGCCGATATATGATCAGGAATCGGATGGACTGATTCCCGCATCCGGCCCACCCACGGACCTCTCAGCATCACGTTCAGCAAACCGTAAGCGAACAGCGAACGTGTGTGCCGCCCACGCGGGAGTCAGAAAGGACCAGGAAAGCAGGCGATCCGGTGGCCCAGGCCAATTCCGCAGTCGTGGTAGGCGCCCAGTGGGGCGACGAGGGTAAAGGCAAGATTGTCGATGTGCTCAGCGAGCGTTTCTCCGTCGTGGCACGCTACGCCGGCGGACACAACGCCGGTCACACCGTCATCATTAACGGGCAGAAGTTCATTCTCCAGCTCGTCCCGTGCGGTGTGCTCCGCCCCGGCTGCCGCGGCGTCATTGGCAACGGCGTTGTACTCGACCCCATGGCCTTCCTGAAGGAAACCGGCCGTCTCCGCGACCTCGGCATCGATGTCGACACCCGCCTCTTCGTCTCCAACCGCGCCCAGGTCATCCTCCCCTATCACCGCATGATCGAACTGGCTGCGGAAAGCGCGCCCGGTCGCCAGAAAATCGGCACTACCAGCCGCGGCATCGGCCCTGCCTATGAAGACAAGATGGCCCGCAACGGCTTGCGCGTCGTCGACCTGCTCAACACCAGCCTGCTGAAGACCCATATCGAAAACGCCTGCGGCGAAAAGAACGCCATCGCGCACGCCCTCTTCGGTACCGCACCGCTCGACCCGGCGCAGATGTACGAGGAGTACGCCGCCGCCGCCGAGAAAATCCGGCACTTCGTCACCGATACCGCGCTGCTGCTGAATAACGCCCTCAAAGAGGGCCACAGCCTCATGTTCGAAGGCGCCCAGGGCACGTTGCTCGACATCGACCACGGCACCTACCCTTTCGTGACCTCGTCCTCCTCCGCAGCCGGTGGGGCCTCCACCGGCACCGGCGTCGGCCCGACCCAGATCGGAACGGTCATTGGCGTCACCAAGGCCTATGTCACGCGCGTGGGCGAAGGGCCCTTCCCTACCGAAATCAACGACAGCGCTGGCGAAATGCTGCGCGCGCGCGGCCAGGAATACGGCGCCGTCACCGGCCGTCCCCGCCGCTGCGGCTGGCTCGATCTGCCCCTGCTACGCTATTCCAACCAGATCAACGGAACCGAATGGCTCGTCATCACCAAGCTCGACGTGCTCGACGAGATGGACTGGATTCCCGTCTGCACTGCCTGGGAAGTCGACGGCAAGCCCTGCGATACCTTGCCGGCCGACATCCGCGGTATTGAGTCAATCCGCCCCGTGTACACTCGGCTGAAAGGCTGGAAGACATCGAGCGAAGGGGTTCGCGGTTTCGACGACCTGCCAAAGGCGGCGCAGGAGTACCTGCGCTTCATGGAACAGGAATCCGGCGCGAAGATCGGGATTGTCTCCACCGGCCCGGATCGGGACCAGACACTGGAAATGCCGGAATTCCGCGAAGTCATGCGGCGGATCGCCGGGAAATGAGCTCGACGCATGCCTGACCGAAATTAGGTTCCGATGATCAGCTTTACCGTCCGCTTGAAATTTCGCTCCGACGATCGCGCCCGTGTGGCCGAGATTCTGACTGCCCTGGCCCAGGCCTCTCGTCGCGAGCCGGGCTGCGTCAGCTACATCCCCCACACCGTCGACGGCGATGCCGATACCGTCGTCATCTACGAGCAATATAAGGATCAGCAGGCGGTCGACGCCCACCGCGCCACCCCCCACTTCCGCGATTACGCCGTCGGCGGCCTCTATCAGCTCATGCTCGACCGCCAGGTCGAAAATCTGACCTCCATCGCCTGAAACCGATGCAATCATCCAGCCTTTTTGCGCGTCTGAAACAAGAAGGAGGCGCGATGGGCGGCACCGGCGGGTTCGCTCCCGGCTCCTTATGACCTTCCGGCAGTGCATCGACGCAGTTCGGCGCATCTTCTTTGACGCCCCCCGCCAACCCGGGCTAACATCCGGTACGATCATGAGCCGCCGCCCGGCCACCAGTCTGCGCTCCAGGCCCGTTCCTCAAGCCGTCGTCGCGCTCATCGTCCTGGCATCCTGCCATCCCGCCTGGGCGCTGCCGCATCGCGATAAGGGTGAGATTCACAAGGAGATCGAGGTCCTGGAGCAGCAGTGGCAGCAGGCCACCGTGACCAACAACATCGGAGAAATGAACCGTTTGCTCGCCGATGACTACGTCGGTATTACCTCCAATGGAACGGTGGAGAACAAGCAGCAGGCCCTGGCCCAGCGCAGCGCCGGCACCGTGCGCATCACCAAACTCGACATCACCGACACTCACGTGCGCGTTTACGGCGATACCGCCGTCGTCATCTCCCAGGCCGACCTCGAGGGCATCAATGGCACCAGTGACATCAGCGGCCAGTATCGCTACACCCGCGTCTACAACCGCCGCCTCGGCCAGTGGAAAATCGTCAGTTTCGAGGCCAGCCGAATGCACGATTTCGACGCCCGGACCCGTAACAAACACTAAATTCTCTGTCTCTGGCCTGTAGCGCGCGACCCCACCCACTCACCATGCATCGAATCGACAGGCGGTTGATATACTAAATTGCCGCGCGGCCTCGCCCGCGCCCAGGAGAAAAACCCATCGATAAGCGTTCCGCGAAGCAGTTCGTCCGTATCAACGATCGTATCCGCGCCCGGGAAATTCGCGTGATCGACGAAAAGGGTGAGCAGCTTGGTATCCTCCCCCCGTTTGAAGCCCTCAAAATCGCCCGCGAGCGAGGTCTCGATCTCGTGGAGGTGTCGCCCACCGCTGTTCCCCCCGTTTGCCGCATTCAGGATTACGGCAAATTCCTCTACGAAAAAGAAAAAAGCGATCGCGCCGCGCGCAAGCGCCAGAAGGTCATCGTCGTCAAGGAGGTTAAATTCTCCGTGACCATCGACGATCACGACTACGTCACGCGCAAGAACCAGGCCGTCCGCTTTCTCCAGGAAGGCGACAAGGTCAAGGCTTCGCTGCGCTTCAAGGGCCGCCAGATGGCCCACCGCGATCTGGGTTACAAGATCATCAACCGCCTGATTCAGGACGTCGGCGAAAACGCAGTCGTTGAGTTCATGCCTCGCATGGAAGGCAATACTCTCCACGCGATCCTCGCCCCCGGCAAAAAGGAACTGCCCAGGAAGCCCGCGTCCCCACGGCCGGAGGCTCCGCCCCCTGACCCTCCGGCGCAGCAAGCTTAGTAAGAGAGACAGGCGAAAACCTTTTGGGCTGCCGATCAACGGCAGCCCTTTTCATTTCATCCGTCGTTTCGCCAAAGCCGCGGCCTGAACGGCGAGTCTCGCCAAGCGCGCCGCCTGGACGGCCGGTCCTCTCACTCCGCCCGCAGCGCCTCTGCCGGATCCACACTCGCCGTTCGCCGCGAAGGCAGATAACTCGCCAGCGCCGCCGCTCCAACAAGCGCTCCGCACGCGCTGATGTAAGTGACGGGATCCATCGGGCTCACGTGGAAGAGCAGCGAACCCAGCAGCCGCGTCACGCCCAGCGCGACGGCAAACCCGCACAGCACGCCCACCCCGGCCAGCAGCAATCCCTGGCGAACAAACATCCCGGTGATGTCATTCCGTTGCGCACCCACAGCAATGCGAATGCCGATCTCCCGCCGCCGCTGCGATGCCGAGTACGCGATCACGCCATACAGCCCCACCAGTCCCAGCAGCAGAGCAATGCTTGCCGCAATCCCAATCATCACCAGCGTGAACGAGGTACGTGCCATCGACTTCGCATAGAGGAACTCCTCTGTGCGCATTTCTGACACGGGCAGGTTCGAATCCACCGACCAGATGGCGCGGCGCAAATCGCCCGCGAGGCTCTCCGAGCCAGCGCGCTCGCTGCGCACCACAAACGTCACCCAGCGCCGGATGTTCACCTTATCGCCTTCGAAGTGATTCATCATCAGCGGCCAGTACGCGATCTTCGGCGCATCCTTGTTGATGCCGTCGTCATTCACATCGCCAACCACGCCAACGACTTCGCGCCAGTCATCGGTCGAGGCCACGCGGATCCGCTGCCCCAGCGCCTTTTGCGGAGAGCCCCAGTATTCTCGGGCAAAGTTTTCAGACACCATCGCGACCGGCAGCTTCTGATACAGCTCGTCCCAGGTAAAATCGCGCCCAACAATCAGCGGAATGCCCATCGTGTGGAAGAATCCGGGAGACACGAATCGAAAGCGGCGCAGCGGCGGCATCTGCCCCGCGGTGTAACTGTGGTCCTGCGCGAAAACGGGATCCATCCAGTGGTTGTCATCCAGCGGAATGGAATTGGCAATGCCCACGCTGGTCACGCCGGGCACCGCGGCCATGTTGTGCAGCATGGTCTCCTGCATGCGAAAAACCTTCTCGCCGTCGGAGACCTCGGCCTCCGGAATATCGATGTGCAGGCTCTGAATCGATGCGATATCGAACCCCGGATTGACGTGGTTCAGCGCGCGGAAGGTCCGAATCATCAGGCCGGAGCAAATCAGCAGCACAAACGCCAGGCTCACCTGGACCACCACCAGCGTGTTGCGCGTGCGATGCCGCTCGCGTCCCTGGCTCAGGCTGCGGCCGCCTTCGCGCAGACTGGTACCGGCGCGCACATGTCCGTAACGAAAAGCCGGAATCGATCCAAACAGCAGACTGCACACCAGCGCGAGCAGCACCGTAAATCCAAGGACCGGCGGGTCGATGCCGATATCGCTCACCCGCGGCAGCCCGGCCGGAGCCAAAGCAACGAGCAAATGGATCGCGCCCCATGCCAGCGCCAGCCCCAGCCCGGCGCCGGCTATGCCGATGACCGTGCTCTCCAGCAGAAATTCCTGCATCACCCGCCAGCGGCTCGCGCCCAGCGCGGAGCAGATCGCCAGCTCCTGGTGCCGCCCCTCGGCGCGCACCAGCATCAGGTTTGCCACGTTGGCGCAGGCAATCAGCAACACGATGCCAATGCTGCCCATCAGGATCCACAGCGTCTGGCCCACGTCCCCCACCACGTCGCGCATCAACGGCCGCACTTTGGGACCGATCCGCGCCTTCTTGAACAGCTCGATGCTGAACCCCTGTGGCGCGGGAAAGCTGGTCCACACCATGGGCAGCATTCGAGCGACGTCCGCGTTGGCGCTCTCGATCGTCTGCCCTGGCCGCAGCCGTGCGATGCCTTCGTAGCTGAAATTTCCCAGCGTCGTCTTGTTACGATCGAATTGCAGCGGCAAATACATCCCGGGCTGGATGGCCCAGTCGAGGAAATGGAAATTTCTCGGCATGACGCCGATGATCTGGCGGATCTTGCCATCGGCCGTGATGGATCGGCCGATCACAGAGCGATCGCCGCCGAAATGGCGCTGCCAGTAGCCATAGCCCAGCACAACGGTTTGCGCCGTGCCGGGCGCAACGTCGGCGCGGCTAAACGTGCGGCCAAGCATGGGTGCGATGCCAAGCACCGGGAAGAGGCCGTCGGTGACGTCAATCGCCTGCACCCGCTCCGGACTGCCCTGGCCGGTGACGCTGACCGAGTCGCCCTGATAGATGCCGATGTCGGTGAAGACGCGGTTCTGTTCTCGGTAGATGAAGTAGTTCGACGGCGCCATGTTGACGTCGTCGATGTTCAGCCCCGGCGCGTTGTGCCACACGCCCACCAGCTGATCCGGATGTGGGTAGGGAAGCGGCTTGAGCAGAACGCCTTCGAGCACGCTGAAGACCGCAATGGTGGCGCCCACTCCAGCCGCCAGCGTCACCAGCGTGACCAGTGTGAACATGGGCGCGCGCCGCAGTCGCCGCAGGACCTGTTTGAGTTGCGTCGTGAACTCCACCGCTTCGCCTCCTCGTCCCGGACAGACCTTTCCCCTCAGGCACAAATACGCAATGGAGTGCAGTGAGGTTCCGGAAAGTGGGGGTATGCAGGAGATTTGTGACGAACTAGCGCGTTCCAGCCTCGCGTTGAACGGGTCCGATTCAGAAACCGCGAGTGAACTGGGTGCTTTGAAAGGGCTCGGCTTCAGCCGTGCCGTGAAAACTGCAGAATGAACCCGGCTTTAGCCGCTGAGGGACGGACGTGTTTTGCTCCATCAGGGACTTTTCTTCCCAGCCACTTCAGCCACCGCTCAAAGGCCGCGCCTGGTCCCCAAAACGCGCATCACTGCGCGCCCTGGCCTTCGCTGCCTCTTCCTCGCGATTCTTCGGAGCAGCCCCTGTCGTCAGCGAGTCCAACAGCCGCGACGAGGCCGCGCTGATTTCCTCAATCGCCGCCTCGAAAGCCGCTTCATTCGCCTGCGAAGGCTTCGTAAAGCCGCTGATCTTGCGCACAAACTGCAGCGAAGCAGCCCGAACCTCGTCGTCCGTGACAGGCGGCTCAAAGTTAAAAAGCGGTCTGATGTTACGGCACATTGGGGACCTTCTGGTGCCAGCTTATCGAACAATAGTTGGACATTTCATGCACCTTGCTGAAGGTGCTATGATGGCGCCATCATGATGGCACGGATGCAGATCACGATAGAACAGGAGACCCAGCGCATGCTTCGGCGTCGCGCGGGCGAGCTGGGGGTTTCGATTGCAGAATACGTCCGCGGACTGGTCAATCGCGATCTCGAAGGCCCCAGCCCAGGCGCCGATCCTTCGGTAATTTTCGACCTGGGACGATCCAGCGGTTCTGATATCGCTCGGGACAAGGACGCTATGCTTGGAGAGGCCTTTGCCTCGGTTCGGCGCCGGCCACGGCGATGAGCCTCTTTGTCGATACCTCCGTCTGGTTTGCTGTCGTCGATGCCAACGATGCCAGCAATCGTCGCGCTAAGGGGATTCTGAAAAGCGGCGAATCTTTGGTGACCACGGATCATATTTTGCTGGAGACATGGATGCTGCTGCGCTATCGGCTCAACCGGCGGGCTGCCGAGGGGTTTTGGGAAGGGATGCGCAGCGGCATTACCGCGCTGGAGTCAGTGAGTATCGCCGATCTCGAGGCCGCCTGGCAGATTGGCCAGGCCTGGAAGGACCAGGATTTCTCGCTGGTCGATCGCACCAGCTTCGCTGTGATGCGGAGGCTGGGCATCGAGCGTGCAGCTTCCCTGGACGAGCATTTTGCGATCTTCCGGTATGGACCGCGGAATCGCTACGCTTTCACGATTGTGCGCTAGCTCCTAACTCGCCACTCCGGCCGGCTCCCTTAACCACCCATACAGCGGAAACTGCTCCGCCATCTCCAGCACCTGTCCGCGAACCCGCGCCAGCGCGCTGGAATCCGTCCGATGATCGAGCGCTTCCGCAATCCATCCGCCGATCGTGTGCATCTCGCCTTCCTTCATCCCGCGCGTCGTCAGCGCCGGCGTGCCAATGCGAATCCCCGAAGGCTTCAGAGGCGGATTCGTGTCGAACGGAATCGCATTTTTATTCACCGTAATCCCCGCCTCGTGCAGCGCCGACTCCGCCTCGCTGCCCAGCATCCCCTTCGCGAACACATCCACCAGCATCAGGTGTGTGTCGGTCCCGCCGGAGATGATGCGATACTCGTGGCTCGCCAGTGTTTCCGCCAGAACCTTCGCATTCGCCACAATCTGCGCCGCGTAGCTTTTGAATCCGGGCTGCAGAACCTCGCGAAACGCCACCGCCTTGGCCGCAATAATGTGCACCAGCGGTCCGCCCTGCTGGCCCGGAAAGACCGCCTTGTCGATCGCCGCCGCCAACTCCTGCCCGCACAGGATCATCCCGGCGCGCGGACCGCGCAGAGTCTTGTGCGTCGTGGTCGTCACAATTTGCGCATGGGGCACCGGCGAAGGATGCACTCCCCCGGCCACCAGTCCCGCAAAGTGCGCCATATCCACCAGCAGCAGAGCCCCACACTTGTCGGCAATCTCCCGCATGCGCGCAAAATCGAAGAAGCGCGGATAAGCGCTGCCCCCCCCAATGATCACCTTCGGCTTCTCGCGCAGCGCCGTCTGCTCCAGTTCGTCGTAGTCGATTGTCTCCGTGTCCTTACGCACGCCATACGAAACCACGTGATAGAGCTTGCCCGAGAAATTCAGCTTGTGCCCATGCGTCAGGTGGCCGCCCATCGCCAGATCGAGCCCCAGGATCGTGTCCCCCGGCTGCAGCACCGCCGCATACGCCGCGGCGTTCGCCTGCGAGCCCGAGTGCGGCTGCACGTTGGCATGCTCGGCGCCAAAAATCTGCTTCGCCCGATCGCGCGCAAGGTTCTCCACCACGTCGGCGAACTCGCACCCGCCGTAGTAGCGGCGTCCCGGATAGCCCTCGGCGTACTTGTTCGTGAATACCGAGCCGGCGGCTTCCAGCACTGCACGGCTCACGAAGTTCTCTGAGGCGATCATCTCCAAACCTTCATGCTGGCGCCGAACCTCGGCGTCAATGGCGGCGGAGACTTCCGGATCGTCAAAGGGAAGCGAACGGGACATAGCGTCTGGCATGAAGTGATTGTAATGGGGACTGTCCATCCCGTACCGTGCCGCTGGGTCGCGCCCCCGGCCCGAACGTGGAAAACCCGGACCGCTAATTATGTGCGGGCAGCGGCTCCGGCCACTGCACGACCGCGAATTTCCCGTCCGGCTGGCGGGTCAGCACGGGAGCGTACAGGCCCAGCAGCGAACGCCGCCACCAGTCGCCGTTCAGATGCTTTTCGTCCATCGTGGTGAACCAGTACTGCCATAGCACCGCGCGAACATACCTGGGCGGCTCGTTGGGGAAAGGATTGTCCCTGAAGAGCGACAACACGTCCGAATCGCCCTCCAGCAGACGCTCCTCCGTGAGCGGCACGATCTCCGCATTTTGGAAATCCGTCAGCGATGCGAACCACAGGTTCCAGTCGAAGCGCGGCTGGTACGGCGCGTAGATCCCCGGCGCCTCGTTCACCGCCTGCGGCTTGTGTCGGAAGGAATACGCCGTCCAGTTCTCCCCATCGTTCGATCCCTGGAACTCGATCTCATACCGCCCTCGCGTCATCACCGCAAACAACCCGTACTGGTTGGCGATGCGGAACGGCTCCAGCGCCGTAATCGGCAACGTGAAAAGCGGAAAATCCGGCCACGGCATCCGCAGCAGCTCCGCCGTGGTGGCGTAGCCCAGCCACGTCAGAACGACCGCTGTCACGGCAACGCGTACGGCGCGGAAGTGCCCCCACAAACCCCGAATCGGCGCCCTTCTCTCCTCCGTCTCCTCATCGCTCTCAGCCGCAGCCTTTTTCGCCGCGCGTTCCTTCTCCCACTCCGGAGTCGTGATCACCGACAGCCGCTCTTCGGCGACGTTGACCGATTCCTGCGGGACCTGTGCCTCCAGCGGCTGGCGGTACCGCTCCGGGATCCAGGAGAGCAGGCTGCGATCGTCCAGTAACAGGAAGCCCAGCACCAGCACCAGATAATTCAGAAATGCGTAATTCGCGGTCAGGATCACGCCGATCTCCCAGGGCGTGACAATGCAGAAGCAGATAATCCGCACGCGCCGCGGCAGGATCATCATCCACACAATCGCCAGCTCCATCACCAGCGTCCCGGCCGCCGTGCCAACGTGAAACCAGTGCGGCAGGTGCTGCACATACCAGCCGATCATCGTGGGCAGCGGGCCGTTTTGGTAGTACTGGTCCATCGCCGTCAGGTGCCGCCACTCCGGATCGCCCGAGAGCAGCTTCACAATGCCCGACTCAAAGTAGATCCGGAACCACTCCCACTGCAGCAGGAAAAGCGCGGCGCGCGCAGGGGGCGAATGGATGCCCCAGCCCGGCCACAGCCCGCGCGGCGCAAAGAACAGCGCCAGAAAACCCGCCTCCAGCAGCATCCCATCCGACTGGTAGCCGGAGAATTCGCCCGCCGCCGCCACGAAAGACAGGAAGCACACCCAGCAAAGAAAGAAGCTGAGCCGCGGCCATACGTTCACGAACGCCAGCACCGACGCGATCAGCCCGATCCAGGTCACCACCATCACGGCGTGCGAGCTGGAAGAGAACCAGAACAGTGTCGGCGCGTACCAAAAACGCAGTACCCCCGGCGCCTGCTGCCGGATCGCCTCCAGCAGCCGCCCGGCCGGCAGGATCCCCTGCGGCCCGATCAACCTCCGGATCTGAAAGAACAGCGCCAGAAACGCCGAAAAGTAAATGCCCGCCAGCGCACGCAGAAAAATCCAGCGCGGAGCAAAGCGGTTACGCGGACCGGAATCTCGGTCGAAAAGCCACCGGATAAGGTTCAGGGGCGTGCGTGCCATCAGTCCGCCAGGTCCCGCGCAGTCGAAGTTCTGGGAGTTCTCCTGCGATCATACGGCGTCGCGGTCTCAGGAGTTGCGGGGACGCATAAAGATGGTGACGAGGGAAAGCAGGAAAATGACCGCGGTCAGGCTCTGCGAGATCACGCAGTACAGGCACCAGACTTCCAGAACATGCGCCTCAATGTGACTGAGGTAAAGGGCAAAGCCCAGTGCCCCCGCAGCCAGCAACAGCGTCAGCCAGCGCAGCCGGAACATGGCGAACAGCGCGATGGCGGCGTACCCCAGAATTCCCGCCAACGCCACCGGAAACCCCGTCCTCGGCGCCGGTCCGCTCATTACGCCCGGATATCGTGCCGCCCGCAGGTGCCACACAATCCCGGGCACCGTGGCATACGAACTGCGGTTCACGGTCCCGCAATCCCAGTGCGAATTGATATCACAGGGCTCAACCCCGTTCGAGTAGTGCACATGCAACGCGAGCGCAGACACAACCACGCCAGCGACAGCCAGAGCCACAATCAAATAACGCATGACTCTACAGGGTACAGGTCCACAGGCGCCAGGTTACAGTGCCTGATCCGCAGACGGTCCAACCTGTAACCCGTACCCTGTTCTATTGAAACAACACAATCATCCCAAACAGGAACAGCCAGAAGACGCCCATCGCGTGCCAGTACCACGCCGTGCAGTCCACGGCAATCTGCCGCATCTCCACGCGCCGCAGCCGGAACATCGCCACCAGCGCGAACACCAGCGCTCCCAGGCCCAGGAAAAGGTGAGCCGCATGCACTCCCGTGACCAGGTAGAAAAAGTAGCTATTGGGATCGGTCGCGAAATAGAGCCCCTGCTGCGCCAGTTGCCGCCACGCCATCCATTGCCCCGCCAGGAACAGTCCGCCCAGGCCAATCGTCGCGATCAGCCACGGAGCCGCGCGCCGCACCGCCGGCCGCCCCAGCCCCAGCCACTCCTCCATGATGTCGATCTCATGAAAAAGCTGGCGCCGCGCGACCTCCATCGTGAGGGCCGACAGCAGCAGAATCGCCGTGTTGATCCACAGAATCGGCGGCGCACTCAGCGGATGCCAGTCCGAGACCACGTTATCGCTCGGCGCAATATGTACGGAACTCTGCCGCACAAAAAACGCGCTCACCAGAACCGCGAAGAAAACCACATCCGCGGCCAGAATCGAGAACACCGCCATCCGATACCGGATCAGCTGCTCGCGCGGTCCATGCCGCCGCGAGTTCCGCGAATCCCAGTTCTCGTCGCCTCCGCCTCCGCCCGTTGGCCTGCGATCGACCGGCGGCTTGCCGCCGATGCCGGGATCTTTCCGTTCGGTTTCGACTGTGTGCCGGGTGAAGGTGGCGGGCATGGGGAGCTCCCTGCGAGTTCTAAAAGCTTATACCGGTTTGGATGAGGATGAACACATCCTTGGACGAGAACTGCCTTCAAAAAGGTTTTTCCGTCTCCCACTGGGGCCGAAAGTCCCCGGTCGGACCGGCAGCCGGTCCGTAATTGTATGGGCCGACGCTGATCATGGGATGCTCCTCCCCCGACCACTCCAGCGTCGTCGCGCGCCATGGATTCGCGCCACTTTCCGCCACCTTCGCACGCGCACTCCAGAAAACATTAAATAGAAACACCAGCTGCACCGCTGCCAGCAGAAACGCCGACCAGGTGATCCCGCGCTCCACCGGAATCAGCTTCGCAAACGACTCCACCGGCCCGGCGAGCTGCGCGTAGTGCCGCGGCTCCCCGGCCAGGCCCGAAAGATACATCGGGTAAAACGTCCCGTACGCCGCGATCAGCGAAACCCAGAAGTGGATCTGCCCCAGCACCTCATTCATCCGCCGCCCCGTCAGCAGCGGGTACCAGTAGTAGATCCCCGCAAAAATCGAGAAGACCCCCGCCATCGACATCACCAGATGGAAGTGCCCGACCACGAAGAACGTATTGTGCAGATACGCATCGAGCGCCGGCTGCGCCAGAATCGGCCCTGTCAGTCCCCCCGCAATAAAGAACGACACAAACCCCAGCACGAACAGCAGCGGTGTATTGATCTGCAGCCGCCCGCGAAACATCATCGCCAGCCACGTCAGCACCTCGGCAGAGCTGGGAATCGCAATCGCCATCGTCGTCAGCCCGAACGCCGTCCCTGCGTACGGATTCATCCCGGAGACAAAGATGTGGTGCCCCCACACGCACAGCCCCAGCACCCCAATCAGCAGCGTCGACACCACCATCAGCGTGTAACCCGGCACCGGACGCCGCGTGAAGTTCGCCAGCACCGACGACGCCAGCCCCATCCCCGGCAGCACCACGATGTAAACCTCCGGGTGCCCGAAGAACCAGAACAGATGCAGCCACAGCATCGGCGAGCCCGACCCCGCCGCCTGCGGAATGCCGTTCAGCACCAGCCCCGCCGGCAGAAAGAAGCTCGTCCCCAGATGCCGGTCCGACAGCAACATCGTCGCGGCCAGGAAAAGTGCCGAGAAAGCAATCACCGTCAGCCCCGAGCTCACCAGCCACGACCACACCGTGAGCGGCAAACGCCGAAACGTCAGCCCAGGCGCGCGCCGCGTCAGAATCGTCGCCAGGATGCTCGCCGACCCGAGTACTGCCGCCACACAAAACACCGTGATCGCTACCAGCCACAGGTCCATGCCCGTCGCCTGCCCCGGTCCCGCCGCGGCCAGCGCGCTCAGCGGCGGATAGCTCGTCCACCCCGCAATCGGCGCGCCCTCCGGCACAAAGAACGCCGCCAGCAGAACCAGCAGGGAAGCCGCCGTGACCCAGAACGCCGCCGCATTCAGTCGCGGCAACGCCATCCCCTCCGCGCCGATCTGCGCCGGCAGCACCAGGTTCGGAAACGCGCTCTGCGGCACCACCGTCAGCACAAAGAACACCATCAGCGTCCCGTGCATCGTCACCAACGCCAGGTAATCCTCCGGCTTGATCACCCCATGCAGAGGCATCGCCAGCTCCGGCCACGTCCGATGAATCCGCATCAGCAGCGACAGCACCGTGCCGGTGATGACAGCAACCAGGCCCAGCCAGAGATACAGCCGCGCCAGCGCCTTCGGCTCCGTCGTAAAGATGCGGCGGGTCATCGCGCGCTCTCCCGCGCCACCAGCCAGGCGTCAAACTGCGCCTCAGAAACCACGCGCATCCGCGCCTGCATGCGATAGTGCCCCAGTCCGCACACCTGGCTGCAGAGAATCACATAGTCCCCCGGCGTCTCCGGCGTGAACTCCAGATGCCCCGTCATCCCCGGAATCGCGTCCTGCTTCAGCCGCATGCCCGGCACAAAGAACCCATGAATCACATCCTGCGTCCGCAGCGTGATCTCCACCGGCTGCCCCGCCGGCAGCATCATCACCGACGAAACCACATCGTCCCCCGCGTGCGGATCACTCGCGTCGAGCCCCAGCGGATTCCCCGTCGGCGCGCTGACCAGGTTCGGTTTGGTCGCCCCATACACTCCATCGCGCCCCGGATAACGGAAATACCACTGGAACTGCACGCCTGTGACCTCCACTTGCAACGCCCGCGCCGGCGCTCCCATCTCCCGCCGCGCCGCCCACAGGCTATGGCTCGTCACCAGCATCCACACATACAGCCCTACGAAGGCGAGCAGTGGAAGAACATGGAAGAAGAAGTATCGCCCGCGCGCATGATCCCCCACGTCGCCCGAAGCAGCCCCGCCGCTCCGGATCCAGCGGCGCACCAGCGCCACCACCAGCAGCGCCTGCGCCGCGACAAACAGCCAAAAGACAATGGAGAGATTCCACCCCAGAAGATGATCGAGGGCGATCCCGCGCAGCGCGCCGTCAGGTGGAAGCCAGTTCATGCGGATCGAATTATCAGCTTATTGCTTTTGCCGCTGCCGCGCCTGCCAGCTCCGCACCAATTCCACAAAGCGCTGGTGGACGCGCCGGTCGCTGGACAGCTCTGGATGGAACGTCGCCGCCATCAAGTGCCCCTGCTCCACCAAAACCGGAAATCCATCGCGCTCCGCCAGCACCTCGACCCCATCGCCGGTTTTCACAATGCGCGGCGCGCGGATATAAACCATCTCCAGCGGCCCGCCTGGCAGATGCGTCTCGCTCGTCTCAATCGAGCTGTCAATCTGCCGCCCATAAGCATTGCGCTCCACCGTCGCGTTCAGCACGCCCAGACTCCTCTGCGGCGGATGCGTCACTTCCTTCGCCAGCAGAATGCACCCCGCACACGTCCCAAACGTCGGCTTGTCCTGCACAAACGTCCGCAGCGCTCCCAGAAAACCATCCCGCTCCAGGAACTTCAAAAACGTCGTCGACTCCCCACCCGGAATAATCAGTCCATCCACCGACGCCAGCTCCTCCGGCTTGCGAACCAGCACCGGCTCCGCTCCTGCCTCCCATAGCGCCTGCGAATGCGCATCGTAATCCCCCTGAATGGCGAGCACGCCGATGCGGGGACGAGACACGCTCGGCTCTTCTGTTGAATTCTCCAACTCTGCTGCTCGTTCTCCGCGCAAGGCTTGTTCCTTCAAAATTCAAAACGCGCCGGACGCAATGCCGGCGCGCAGTCGTTGCGCCTTCGGGCGCGATTGCCTGGACGGCCAGTCCCGCGTCCGCCTGGACGGCAAGTTCACCAGCCTCTGGTCTGCAGCAGCTGCTTCTCTTCCAGCCCCGCCGCTGCCAGCCCCTTCATCGTCCCGGTCACCTGCGCTGAAACCTCGGCCAGAATCTTCGCATCGTTGTAGTGCGTCGTCGCAATCACGATCGCTTTCGCCCGCGACACCGCCTCCTCGCGCTCCTTCGGATCCTTCTCCACATCGAGCGGCGTCGCGCGCTCCTTCATAAAGATTCCCGACCCCACGAAGATCGCCTCTGCCCCCAGCTGCATCATCAGCGCCGCATCCGCAGGCGTCGCAATCCCGCCCGCTGAGAAGTTCGGCACCGGCAGCTTGCCCGTCTGCGCCACCATGCGCACCAGCTCGTACGGCGCCTGGTGTTCCTTGGCCGCCGCGAACAGCTCCTGCTCGCTCAGCACCGTCAGCGCCTTCATCTCTTTCGTGATCTGCCGCATGTGCTGCACCGCGTGTACCACGTCGCCCGTACCCGCCTCGCCCTTGGTCCGGATCATGGCCGCGCCCTCGGCAATCCGCCGCAGAGCCTCGCCCAAATTCCGCGCCCCGCACACAAACGGGGTCGTAAAGGCGTGCTTGTCGATGTGGTGCGCCTCGTCGGCCGGCGTCAGCACCTCGCTCTCATCGATAAAGTCCACACCCAGCTCCTGCAGGATCTGCGCCTCAGCGAAATGCCCGATGCGCGCCTTCGCCATCACCGGAATCGAAACCGTCTCAATGATCGCCTTGATCAGCTTCGGATTCGCCATCCGCGCCACGCCGCCCTCGGCACGAATCATCGCCGGCACCCGCTCCAGCGCCATCACCGAAACCGCCCCCGCCTCCTCGGCGATCCGGGCCTGCTCCACGTTCATCACGTCCATGATGACGCCGCCCTTCAGCATCTCCGCCAGCCCAACCTTCAGCCGCAGTGTGGTCGGGGAACTGGGAGCGTGGTGGCCGTTGCCGCTGTGAACCTCTGCCATGATGAATCTCCTTGGGATGCGCGTTCCGCTCGGCGCTCGGGCACCGCAAAGGCGCGTTCGCGCAGCGGAAATATTGCCTGAAACCCTATTTTAACAAGCTTCGCTGTTGCGCTTTCTCAGTGCGCGAGAGAACGCCCTATCCACGCGAAGAGCGTTATGAAGACCACCGATCCAACGGGGCAAAGTACAAGACCAAGAAAATAGCCGAAAACTCGGCCGGTTGAGGGAAGCATTTCTTCGAATCGTCGCGCGAGAACGGAGCCCAATAGCAGGCACGCCGGAATGAGTGCACCGATGGCCAGCCAGAGTCCTTGATCTGCGCGGTGCTGAAGCATCCGTATCGTCTGTTTTCCAGCCTCAGTTAACCCCGGGGGAGAGCCTGTCATGTCCCCAATCGTGATTCCAGCTGCTACTACTACGACCTCACCATAGCTCGCTAGCAGCGTCAGCAGAATCGCAAACGCGACAAAGATGGTATTGCGCCATCGGCCGATCATGGCTGAGGTATTGATACGCATTTAGATTCGCCGAGGTTCGCGACGCTCCCTTTGCAGCATCTCCGCACTCACTGTCACGAACACCGCCTTCGCCATCGCCAGCACCTGCCCCGACGCATCCGCAAGCTGCGCCTCCGTGTGATTCCGCCGTCCCGTCGCGCCCGTGTGCTGCGCGGTCAGCGTCAGCGGCACGCCCAGCGGCACTGGCCGCAGATACTCCACTTCCATGTGCCGGGTCATCGCCAGAATCCCGCGCGCCCGGTTCGACTTGCTCATCGCCTCATCGAGCAGCGTCGCAATGATCCCGCCATGCGCATGCCCCGGCGGCCCCGCAAACCGCGCCGCCAGCCGCAGATGGCAGACGACGTTGTTGTGCTCATCGGTGAAGAAATGCAGCCGCAGGCCCGTGCGGTTCTCCAGCCCGCAGCCAAAGCAGTGGTTGAGTGCCCCGTGCGCCAGCGGAGTGAGCGATTTTTCTTTGCGTACAGACGTCGGCATGGTCTGCGATCAGAGTAGCGCGAGCAGGGAAGCATTAGGTCTCGACAGAACCGCCGCCGAACACATCCCGCTCACAGCACCCACGGAATCAGCGCCTTTGTATGCCGCGAATAATCCGCATACACCTCCCCAAACGCCGTGCGCATCCACCGCTCTTCCAGCCGCAGCTTGTACCACAGCGATGCGAAAATCAGCACGAACGCCACCACCCCGCGCAGCTCCCCCAAGCGCAATCGCCGTTCCCGCGAACCCCGTCAGCAGCCCCGTGTAGATCGGATGCCGTACCAGCGCATACGGCCCCGCGGTGATCAGCTCATGCCCCTGCTTGATCGTCACCGACCGGCTCCAGTTCCTGCCCAGAGTCACCCGCGCCCACACACAAAACAGCAGCCCCGCCACCGTCACCGCCGCACCGACCCAGAACATCTCCGCCGTCATGGGCAGAAAGCGCCGGTACAGCCACGCCACCGGAATCCAGGGCCAGCACATCAGCAGAACCCCAACTAACAACAGAACCGTTCGAAAAACCCGCGATCCAACAGACTCAATCCGCGCGTTCGCCTTCGCGCCCGCCGCCGCAATCTGCCAGTAAATCACGTAGGCCGCCCAAACCACCGGAAAAAACCACTCATAGACCCATCGCATGCTGTTCAATACGCCACCGCCTGTCCGCGGGTTCCGGGCACCATTCTCCGTCCCTCGCTACTTTGCCGAAACTGTCGTTATCGCCGCCTTTGCCTCCAGCGGAATCTCCAGCGACCCAATCTGGCCCGTCGCCGGCTCGTAGATCCCCAGGCGAAGAAATACCGGCCCCGCAGGAACATCGAGAGTCTGGTGAAACTGCAGCCCGATCTGGCCGGACTGCCGGTATTGCTGCGGCGTCAGGGTGAAGGAGTGCTCCGTGCCGTCTGCGGTGAGCAGTTTGCCGTCGGCCGTCCATGCGGCTGCCTCAATCACGATCTGGCCACGGCGCGCCCCGTCGGGCTGCATGCTCAGATCGAGCGCGCGCGGGCCCACCGCATAGTCGATCTCGTACCGCGTCAGCGGCCCTTGCAGCGGCGGTTTGTGGGGCGGAATCGGAATCGACGCCGGCTGCGGATCGGCGGCCGCAACGCGGGCTTCGAAGATGATCTGTGTAGCGGCGGGAACGCCGCGATGCATAGCCGCCGCGAACACCAGCCGCTGGCCGCTCGTGCCGCGGTCCTGAGCGCTGGGCCGGTCGTCCGCATAATAAGACCGCCGATAATCCAGCTGCGCTTTCGACTGCGTCGCGCCCGGAGCAAGACGGATCTCAATGTGGCGCAGTCGCCCATTGAAACTTCGATTCGTGGGATCGTAGGCCAGCGTGTAGAAGTTCGACCCGTCATTCACCGCGTCGGCCAGCGCCTCCTGTAAGCCGTTGTCGTCGTAAACAGCGCGTCCGCCGGTTTGCTGCGCGAGAACATCCATCGTTCCGTGTTCGGCCACACGCTGCGCCGCCAGCATCGCCGTGTCCTGCGACGGACTGGTGACCGCAACGCCGTTGACGATGCGCGCGTAATCGCCCTGCTCATCGGCAGCGAACGTCGTCCCCAGCAGCACGCCGCGCGCGTCCACCGGGTAGACCGCGACCCGCGCAGCGGTCAGCAGATCGATCGCCGAGCGCAGCACATCATTCGAGTCCCGCACGGGAACGGCTTGGCCATTGTTGTCGCTATGGAAGGGATTGCGCTCCGTCGTAAAAAACTGCAGTGGGAACGATCCGGAAAACCACACCAGGTTCTTGCGCCCCGGAATGCCGGCCAGATAGCGCGCCAGCTGCTCCATGGCCTCAATCGTCAGAGCGATGCGCTGGCCCGTTTCCTCGGCGTCGACGCCATGGACGAAGTTGGTGTAAGTGTCGATCAGCATGGGAGGCGCGCCGGCCTCCGCCATCCACGCAAGCGTGTTCCGTTCGTCGGCGATCTGGCTTTTCGGAATCGTCATCGCCGCCGGTGCAGCCGCGTCTTTCCTGTCCAGCGCCGCCAGCAGCAGGCTCACATCGTCGGTGAATCCCTGCAGCAGCCGCAGCTGCGTGCCCAGCGTGAACACCGCGATGCGCCGCCCGGCCGGCAGCTTGTGCAGGTACCGGATCATCTCGCGGCGGACATAAAGCTGATCCGGTGCCTCCGTGTTGAGGGCGTCCAGCAGCAACACCGTCACTGAATCGGTCACGTGCGTCACCGGCAGATTCGTGTAGGTGTCGAGCGGCAGCGCCGGTGGCCGGGGAAGAGCGGCAGCGTCGCCCGCTGTATGAGCCTCGAAGAAGTTCACCGTCTGCGGTCGGCCGTCTTCGAGAACCACAAAGTTGTCCTGGATCAGCCCGGTGACTGGCCGGTCATGCTCCCGCACCACCACATCCACGCTCACCAGGTGGGTGGTCACGGAGATGCGCGGTGGCTGATCGGCCCGCAAGGGCGGTTGCGCACCCGAGCCCGCAGCCGCATTCTGGGCCGCGCCGATCGGCGCCAGCGCAAGCAGCATCGACAGCGGAAGGAATAGGCGGGTACGCATCGGCGAATGTCGCAACCAGGACAAATCTTATCGCGGAGCACGAACCGCGTGCGCACCATCAGTTCGCGCCCGCACGAGGTCGCCCCACGAAGCAAGCGGAACCGTCGGCAGCAGTTCCAGCAGCGCTGCGTGCTCCTCGGCCCGCGACTGCCGCAGCCGCGTGCGCACCTGCTCCAGCGCCGCATCCGGATACCCTGGATGACACACCAGCTCCCACGTCGCGTCGGGATCCCGAGGCATCGCCGCCAGCAAGCCCCGCAACGTCGCCGCTACGTCCAGCGTTCCCGTCGCCAGCACCCCGATCGTCCCCCTCGTGGTCGCCAGTCCCGACGCCGCAACCGCCCGCAGGAAGGCCCGATGCTGCGACCGCAGCGCGACGGCTGCCAGGCGCCGCAGCATCGTCGCCGATCCTGCCCGGGTGGAGGGCGTCGCGCGCAGCGCCCAGGCCGGCTCAAACGGATTCCGAACCGCCGGAACCTGACACGCCCGCGCCGCCGCCAGCAGGGGCCGCAAAATCCCCGAGAACAGATGCGTGTGCTTGTGCGTGTCGAAGTGCGAAACCCGCAGTCCCGCACCTTGCAGCCGCTCCATCTGCGCCGTCGCCTCGGCCGTAATCTCCGCCGCGCGAATCCGGAACGCGAACAGATCCCGCACAAACGCCGTCAGCGTCGGCCGAAACTCCTTCCCGTTCGGGCACAGCGTCGGAATCTGCGCCGGCGGCAGCACCGGGGTCCCGTCCACCAGCAGCACATGGCATCCCACCTCCAGCCCTGGAGTCGCCCGCGCCACCGCCGCCGCGTCGTCGAAGTACGCCCCGGTCGCCATCAGCGTCGCCGAAGACAGCGCGCCTGCGCGATGCAATTCACCAATGGATCGGTTGACGCCAGGCGTAAGGCCGAAGTCATCGGCATTAACAATAAGGGGCACGAAAACCAGCGTACCGCGTTCGGCGTTCAGCGTTCAGAGCCGTAAATCGCCGGGTTCAGCGTGGGGTCGTTGTACATCTTGAGTTGCCGGTAGACCTTGAACCGGCGCCGTCCGGCCAGGACCTCCGCCCAGAACTGGTCGAGGCAGCCGACCAGATCCTGGCGTTGTTCCATCAGGAGCTCGAAGCGCTGGCGGTTGCGGTGGGCGTGGTCCGGTGGCGCGTTGGGGCGATCGATTTCTTCCTCGGTGTGGAAGATTTTGAGGGCGAGGATGGAGAGGCGATCGATCATCAGGCCGGGGCTCTCCGAGTGGAGGTCGGCGGCCGGATTGGGTAGCTTCGCGGCGTGGAGTGCCTCGAGGAGCATGGCGTCGCACTGTTCGGCGAGGTCGTTGCGGCTCTGGTTGAAGCGGTCGATGGCGCGCTTGACTTCGGCGATATCGGCGTCGGTGGCACGGGGAGCGCGGGCCCGATCTTCAACGTGCCAAAGGTCGAAGTTGGCACGGTGCTGGGCTGCGACTGTGTCGTAGAACGGCTGCCCGGCAACGACGACGTTGAAAGGGTCATCGTGCCACAGGCGGGTGGCGCGGTCGTGAAGAGCGGCGATTTCGGCAGCAGAAAAGTGGAGAAGTTCGCTCATCCTGGCTTCGAGGCTATGGTAGAACACCAGTGACCAATGAATCCGTCCGAACAGCCACGGATCTTCTGCATCAGCACCTACGAGAAAGGCCAGGCCTTCCTCGATGAGTGCGCCGCCCTCGGCTGCCGCGTCGTCCTGCTTACCGTCGACAAACTCCGCAACGCCAACTGGCCGAAGTCCGTCCTCGAAGACCTCCACGCCATGCCCGAAGGTCTCAATCTCGAACAAGTCACCAACGCGGTTACATACTTGGCCCGCTCCAAACGCTTCGACCGCCTCGTCGCCCTCGACGAGTTCGACATGGAGACCGTCGCCCACCTCCGCGAGCACATGCGCATCCCCGGCATGAGCCGCACCCTCACCGCCCACTTCCGCGACAAGCTCGTCATGCGCGAGCAGGCGCAGCAGGCTGGCGCCCTCGTTCCTGATTTCACCCGCGTCCTCGTCCATAGTGAACTGCAGGAATGGATGCAGCGCGTCCCCGCACCGTGGGTCCTCAAGCCGCGCAGCGAAGCCTCCGCCATCGGGATCAAAAAGATGCACTCCCCCGACGACGTCTGGCGCGCGCTCGAACAACTGGGCGACCGCCAGAGCTTCTACCTCCTCGAACGCTTCGTCCCCGGCGACATCTTCCATGTCGACTCCATCACGAGCGAAGGCCAGGTCGTCTTTACCAGCGTCAGCGGCTACGGCAAGCCGCCCATGCAGGTCATGCACGAGGGCGGTGTCTTCACCACCCGCATCCTCGACCGCGGCTCCGACGAAACTCGCCAACTCTCCTCCATCAACGCGCAGCTGATGCCGGCCATGGGCATGGTCCGCGGCGTCAATCACGCGGAGTACATCCGGGGCAGGGAAGACGGCCGCTTCTACTTCCTCGAAGCCGCCGCCCGCGTCGGCGGAGCCTTCATTGCCGACGTGGTCGAACTCGCCACCGGCGTGAACCTCTGGCGCGAGTGGGCCCGCATCGAGGTCGCGAATCTCCGCGGCGAATCGTATCGCGCTCCCAAGCCGCACGTGCTCTACGCCGGCAGCGTCCTCTGCCTCGCGAAAACCGCCGACCCCGATACCGCGATGTTCAACGCCCCCGAGATCGTCCTGCGCCTCAAGAAGCACCACCACGCCGGCCTCATCGTGCGCAGCGGCGACCCCGAGCGCGTGCGCGCGCTGCTCGATGAGTACGCTCAGCGCTTCGCGAACGAATACCTCGCCACCGCGCCCGTTCCCGACAAGCCGACGGCATGAGACGCAGAGTTTAGAGTTTAGGGATTAGATCTCGTGAACTACCTGAGCCTCATTCTCGGACTAGTACCTCATTGGGAAGCACCGTTGTGGAAGAAGTGGCTTCTGTTTGCGGTTCTGCTCGTTGTTGTTGTCGCAGTTGACCATTTCATTTCGCGTCCCCGGATCAGCGCCCGAGACGTAATTCTCTTTGGAGCCTCGGCTCTTCTGATTCTGGGAATCGCAATTGCGCTGAAATAGAAAATAGGGGATCAGCTTTGTCCGACCTCCAGTTCCCGCATCGCCGCTTCAATCCCCTCCGCCGCCAGTGGGTGCTCGTCTCCCCGCATCGTACCGCGCGCCCGTGGCAAGGCGAGGTCAACCCCTCCTCAGGATTCTCCGACGTCCGCTACGATCCAGCCTGTTACCTCTGCCCCGGCAACACCCGCGCCGGCGGCCACGTCACGCCGAAGTACGACAGCGTCTACGTCTTCGACAACGACTTCGCCGCGCTTCTGCCCGACTCGCCCGAGCCCCAGCGACGCGACGCCCCCGAACTCCTGCGCGCCGATCGCGAGCGCGGCCGCTGCCGCGTGCTCTGCTTCCATCCCGACCATAGCTTGACGCTCGCCCGCATGTCAGTCCCCGATATCCGCCGCGTTGTCGACGCCTGGACCGAGGAGTACCGCAGCCTGGGCGCCGAGCCCGACTTCCGCTACGTACAGATCTTTGAGAACCGTGGCGCCATGATGGGCGCCAGCAATCCGCATCCCCACGGCCAGATCTGGACCACCGAACACATCCCCGACGAGCCGCAGGCCGAGACCGATTCCCTCCGCGACTACCGCGCCGGCCGCGGCACCTGTCTGCTCTGCGACTACGCCGCTCTCGAAACCCAGGAGAGAGTCCGCATCGTCGCCGAAAACAATTCGTTCCTTGCTGTGGTCCCCTGGTGGGCCGTCTGGCCCTTCGAAACGCTGGTTCTCGCCAAGCGCCACTTCCGTTCGCTCCTCGACTTCACCGATGCCGACCGCGACACGCTCGCCGACATCCTCAAAGCGCTCACCACCCGTTACGACAATCTCTTCGAGACCAGCTTCCCCTACACCATGGGCTTCCACCAGGCGCCCACCGACGGCGACCCGCACGACGAGTGGCACTTCCACGCGCACTTTTATCCGCCGCTGCTGCGCTCGGCCACGGTCCGCAAATATATGGTTGGCTTCGAAATGCTGGGCATGCCCCAGCGCGACATCACGCCCGAGTCCGCCGCCGAGCGCCTGCAGTCTCTCCCCGAGACCCACTTCATGGATCGCCGCTGAGCGACTTCTAACAAAGTCAGGGAGATTGTGCCGTCTTGCTCTCAACCAGGCTGAAATGTTTGCGCGCGGTCTCCTGATCGAGCGACTGCTGTTGCAGAAGAGAGAGGCGCTTCACCAGAGCCGGAATCTCGGATGCAGCGTTTTGCTGATGGTTGTGACGCAGCGCAACAATCAGGTGGTAGATGGCGGTCTGATCGGACGGATCGATCTGGAGCGCAGTTCTGCTCTGTTGCTCCGCGTCACCATAACGATCGGAGGCAATGTCGATGTCTCCGAGCAGGTCACGCGCCTCGTTCAGGTTGGGTTTGAGTGCGATCGCCGCCGAGGCTTCTTTTTGCGCTTCGGCCATGGCGGGGCTGCCAGCCTGGTTGCCCTGGGCCCAGAGGAGCTTAGCGAGCAGATAGTGCAGCAGTGGGCTGCGCGGATGCGTTCGCAGCTGAGCGCGCACATGTTCGATGGCTTCCTCGGGCTTGTTCTTCTGGAGGTCGGTAAGGTCGATGGCATAGGCGCTGACGCCCTGGGCCGCGTCGAGCTTCTCAGCCGTGCGAAAATCGGCCTCGGCGTTGTCGTACTGCGCCATCTGGGCGTAGAGCAATCCGCGCGCGATATAGAGCGACGAACTGCGAGGAATATGGCGGATGCCAATGTCGAGCATGTCGACGCCCACTTTGAACGAATCGTGATTCAGGCAGAGAGCAGTAAAGGCAACGTAGTAGCTCGGCTCATCGGGATTGAGGACGATGGCCTGGCGAAGCAGCGCGACGGCCTTCGGGGTGTCTCCTGTGGCTTCATAGGCGTCGGAAGCGAGGCGCAACGTGTCCGGATCGGGATGGTCGCCGGCGATCAACGGAGCGAGAACTTCGATTGCCGACTGGTTCTGCCCTGCATCGGCGAGGGCGACGGCGACGTCATAACGTGGCCATGTTTGCTGAGGAAGAGCAGCCGCCAGTTGTTGAAAAATGGGAGCGGCATCGGCCGGACGCTGGAGTTGCATCAGACATTTGCCATAACTCTCCAGTGAGAGAGGATGCGATGCGGTCGCGGTGCCGGCAAGTGCGAACTGTTCGACGGCAGCTTTGCAGTCGCCCTGCTTCTCCTCGAGGCTGGCCAGCATTTCATGTGCGGTATTGTCGTTCCCATCCCGCGCCAGGATTCGCTCGAGGAGGGGAATGGCACGTTTGTCCTGCGACTTATAGAGAATCTGCGCTTCACCGCGAAGCGCTGCCGGATCGTCGGGAGCAAACTTCAGGGCAGTCTCGAAGTCCTTTGAGGCGTCGGCGGTTTTGCCCGTGATGGAATCGATGATACCTTCGAGCGTCCACAGGTGAGGGTTGCGCGGAGAGTTGCGCAGAGCTGTCTGAACCCTGCCTCGGGCCTGATCATAATCGTGAGCGCGAATCAGGGCTTCGATGTCGTTGACCGACGATGAAGTGTTCTGAGCAGAGAGGGCAACGACCAGAGGCAAAGTCAGGAGAAAAGGCAGCCTCGCGCGAATGGGGTGTCGGAACATTCAGGTTCGGCTCCAGCCACGGTTGGGAATTATCCCGCGAGTCTCCTGAATGGTGATCAGCTTGTTGGATCCAACGTTGCGATACTCCTCTTTGAGACCGCTCGGCCACAGGACGGTGAGATCGGCGGTGCTTGCGGCACCGAGCCCGAAGTGAAGACGAAAGTCGTTGCAGGAGTAATAGCTCGACTGGCTGAGGATCTCCTGGGCCTGAGTGCGTCCGGAGTAGTGAGCCAGTACACGAACGCCGATGGCACTGCGATTCGATTTTGTACCCACAAGACGAACTTTAAGCCAGTGGTTGTCGCCGCGCAGGTCATTTCTGAGCAGAGATGGCGGCTCATTCATATTCAGGACCAGGATATCGAGGTCGCCGTCGTTGTCGAAGTCGCCGAAAGCGCAGCCGCGACTGGAGTGAGGTGTTGTTACTCCGGGACCGGCGTCGGCGATCTCTTCGAAGGTGCCATTGCCAAGATTGCGGAAGAGAATGCGCGGCGACTTATTCGGGCTGTCGGGAAGGAGCTTCTCCGCTTCGGGATACACGCTGCCTGTGACAAAGAAAATGTCGGGCCAGCCGTCGTTATCGAGGTCCACAATTCCGGCGCCCCAGCTGGCGAAGCGCACCTCCACGCCAATCTTTGCGGCCAGGGTGCGATCGTCGAAGTTACCGGTGCCGTCGTTGTGATAGAGCACATCGGTATCTTCGGCAAAATGGGTCTTGAAGATATCGAGATGGCCGTCGAGGGCATAGTCGCCGATGCCCACGCCCATGCCGGCCTCTTCGCCGCCATCGTTGCTGAGCGCAACGCCGCGCTGGATGCCTTCTTCCTTAAACGTGCCGTCGTGCTGATTCATGAACAGGAGGCTGGGTGTTGAATCACAGGCGACGTAGATATCGGGCCAGCCATCACCATCGAAGTCGGCAGCAACCGTGGTCATACCGTAGCTCGGCCAGGGCCCTGCGAGGCCGGCTGCTTTCGTGACGTCGGTGAAGGTGCCGTCGCCATTATTGCGATAGAGAGAATGGCGGCCGAAGGGCAGGCCGCGCGGGCCGCAGTTAACGGGGAGCCCTTTCCAGTTGCAGTTGGCCCCGGAGCCGGGACGCGGCACATGCGCAAAGTCGAATATGAGATAGTTCGAGACGAAGAGATCGAGATAACCATCGCGGTTGTAGTCGACGAACGTGCAGCCGGCTCCCCAGCGCGCATCCACGTCCATGAGTCCCGCTTCGCGTGTGGCGTCCGTGAAGGTGCCATTGCCCATGTTGCGATAAAGACGATTCTGGCCGAAGTAAGTGCAGAAAATATCGTCGAAACCGTCGTTATTGTAGTCGCCGACGCAGACGCCGTTTGCCCAGCCGACCGACTCCAGCCCCGTCTGCTTTGTCACATCCGTAAAGGTGCCATCGCGATTGTTCCTGTAGAGGCGATTGGTAGCGCCGGGAGGGGCGCCTTCGAGCCGGGTTCCGCTCAGCAGAAAAATGTCGAGCCAACCGTCGTTGTCATAGTCAAGGAAAGCGCAGCCGCAACCGTTGGCCTCAATAATGAATTCCTTGTGATCGACGCCACCATAAACAACCGGCGCAGTGAGACCGGCGGATGCCGCGACATCCACAAAGTGCGCGTCGAAGGGGCGTCCGGACTGTTTGGGTTTCGCCTGAGCCGCCGCTACGCGTCCACCCATGCCGCCGAGTTGCTGCCGCTGCGCCGCGGAGCGACCGGCGATTGTGGCCGCGATGGTTGCCAAAGAGAGATGAAGAAAACCACGCCGGCCGGTACGCATGACGGAGACCAAGCCCACATCATAATCGTTCCCGACGGCCAGGGAAACGCTATCTGTGAGAGCCGAAGCGGATCGGTCGGCGAGCGGCAGAGCGTCGGCCGTTTGCGGGTGCTACCAGTAATAGCTGGCCACCACGTGGGGCGGTCCTGGAATGGAGTCGATGACGCTGGTCTGGACGACAACCTGCATGTTCCTGCGGCTCCAGTCCGGTGGCGCGGTGCGAAGAACTTCATTGAGATAAGCCGGGTTGGAAATCAGCTCGCCCGCAGCCTGCGTACCCGGCGACCCGATACCGGCGGCCGAGACCAGGAACTGCCCGCTTTTCGCGTCGAGCAGGCGAGTGATTACGCCGTAGTCGGCCGAGTATCCCTTGCCGGGCTCGTACTGCGACTCCCAGAGACGGCCTTTGGAACCCTGCTCCTGAATGCCCACGTGGTAGACCAGGGCGAAATGCAGATTCGAGGTCAGCTGCATGGTCCATCGATTATTGAATGCGCCGAGGACTACCGCGGGAGAGGTACGCAGGTCCTCAAAGGAGTAGCTGTTGCCAATGCGAACCTGGCTGGTCTTTCCCATGCGGACGAGCAGATTCGAAATTTGCACTGCGGCGAATGCATCGCCGCTGGCCACGCCGTAGCCGGGATAAATCTGCATGTCTCCCCAGGTCATTCTTTCTGATGGGGGAAGCGGCAGGACCTGGTTATCGCGCTCGGCCTCGGTTTGGAAACTGCCGGGATGGGTGCGGGCATAGCGCTCATACATCTCGTCGCTGGGACGATAGACGACGGGCTTGGCCAGACAAATGATAACGGGCTGCGAGGACTGTAGTGCCGGCGACCAGAAGACATCGAATGGCGTTGCCGGGGGCTTGTGGCCATGCTCGAACGCGAAAAATGCAACAGCGGCTGCGATCAGCACCAGCCCCGTGATGCCGAAGATCCACGGCGATTTGTTGGTCGATGCAGCAGGTGTTGGCCCCTGTGGCTGAGGTACATGGAGTTCAGGACCCGAATCAGTGATCGGCTCATGGACCGATGGGTGCGGCGGGTGGGGGGCGGCGAATTGCGGAGGCGTTCCAGCCGAAGCGGAATCTCTCCAGTGAAATGTCGGACAGTAAGAGCCGATGGGAATCTCGATGCGGACCGGAAGATCGGGCGGGGCGCTGTAATAGTACTGCTCCAGCCGACGGCGGACTTCTCCCGCCTGCACGCGGACTACCGGGTCGTCTCCGGTGGCGTAATCGGCGTCGCGGTGGAAAACTTCGGCACCGATGATCCGCTCTTTCAGCTGCTCATGTTGGCCTTCGAGGCTGTGGTGAACGACGTAGGAAAGGAATTCCTTACGGCGGTTGCTGCCCCGAAAGTGGGGGCTTGCCAGGATTTTCTCCAGCTCACTGAGGATCACCGCCTGTGCCTCGCTGGATTCCGGGGCCGAATGGGGGTGAGGAGCCAGAGGTTCGTGGTCTTTAACAGAACCAGCCATAAAGCCACCCGGCCTCCGCTCGGAACTATAGCAAAACCAGACGGGGTTGGCACTCCTGGGCCGGTCGAGGAAAGATCATCGGCTGGTTCTGCTGATGTCTAAAGGCTTACGGTCCATCTCGGACGGTGAACGAAGCACGGGCGGTACTGTATTTAACCGTCCAATACTTGCATGTTCCGATCATGGTCACTACGGTGGGCGCGGCCGGAATTCCATCCAAAGGTGGAGTTCGACGTGCGCCCTGGGATGGTAAGCGTTTCCCCGGCTCCGCCCGCTTTCACGCAAAAGGCGCGTCGGCAAGCTTGGAGAGCACGCATTTTTGGGAGGTAACAAGTGAGAAACGCTTCTCTGAAAAAAGTGACGCTGCTGTTCGTCTTCGCCGTTGTGAGCTGCGCAGCAGCTCTGGCTCAATACTCCAGCGGCATTGAAGGTACAGCCCACGACTCCAGCGGCGCGGTCGTGTCGGGCGCCACGGTCACGGTCACCGACACGCGGCTCGGGGTCACCAAGACCACCAGCACCAATCAGGTCGGCTACTTCCGCATCGACAGTATCGGCGCCTCCAACTACACCGTCCAGATCCAGGCCAATGGTTTTGAAACCTGGCGGCAGACCGATCTCGACCTCCAGGCCGGGGAGGTTCGCGAAATTACGCCGGTCCTCAAGATTGGAGCCGTGTCCACCAATGTCACTGTTTCGGCCGCGGCCGAGTCGGTGGACCTTACCACTCCCGACACAGGAGCCGTCATCGGCGAAGCCACGGTCGAACAGGTGCCCTTGCCGGGTCAAAACGTCTATGCGCTGGCCTCCATTACCCCTGGGGTAACTGGCACCGCCGTCACCGCCGGCGACAACTATACCAACGAGTACTCGATCAACATCAACGCCGCGGGCCTTCGTCAGGAAGAAAACGGCTACATGATTGACGGTGCCTTTACCAACACGCCATCCCGCGGCGGGGCCAGTTCTATCTCTCCCAATCCGGAAATCGTGCAGTCGATCAATATCGAAACCAACTCCTTCGACGCTCAGAAGGGAAGAAACGGGGGCGCCATCGTCGATGTCTACACCCGTTCCGGCACCAATGACATCCACGGAACCTTCGACTACTACTTCCTCAACAATTCGCTGAGCGCCCGCACCGAGTTTCAGACCCTGGTTTCGCCTTTCACGCGGAATCAGGTGGGCGCCACCATTGGCGGTCCAGCCCTTAAGAACAAGCTCTTCTGGTTCGGAGCCATCGACGTGCTTCGTTCCGGTCAAACAACGTCTTACCAGGGCACCTTCGAGACCCAGGACTTCGATACCTGGGCCAAGGCCAACCTCCCCAATAGCATCGGAGCCCAGGTTCTTCTCGAAGCACCACCCCTCAGCTTTCCCTCTTCCGGATTTCTGACCGTTAGCCAGCTGGAATCCTCCGTACCCGGTTATTACGCTCCGCCCCCCGGCATCCCGGGCAGTCTGAATGCTGTGGGAACTTCGAATATCAGCTTCACCGCCCCCAAGAACGGTTATCAATGGAGCTTCCGCGTCGATGACTACCTGACGAAGTCCGACCGCATCTACGTCGATGCCATGCGCACTTACGATACCGGCCTGAGCAACATTGGCCGGCCGGCGCTGAATATTCCCCAGGCGAACTCCTCTGACTTTGTCAACCTCAACTGGACCCACACTTTTACACCAACTCTCCTGAACGAGGCGGGCGCAGATCTGATTCGGCCCCAGGGTGCTGACCTGCCAACAGCTCTGGAGGAAATTCCCTATATCAATGTCAGTTCTCTGAACGGATTCTCGAACTGGGGTGCAGGTAACTTCATTCAGTCCACCTATGGGTGGCACGATGTGATGACCGCGACCCTGAGGACGCACACTCTTAAGTTCGGCACCGAAATGTTCGACATTCGCGAAATCGACAACCAGAGCAGTGCCTTCGATCGCCCGACCTACAATTTCCAGAATCTTCTGGATTTCGTCCAAAGCGAAGCCACCAGTGAAAATGCGACGCCGGTCAGCCTCACCACTCACCAGGAAGGTCCTTATGACCGCCGCTATCGGGCCTTCTACCAGGCGTACTACCTGCAGGATGCCTGGAAAGTGAAGCCTCGGTTCACCTTCAACGCAGGCATTCGCTATGACGAGATGAATAATTACTTCGACATCGAAACCCCGACCGAAACGAACTTCATTCTTGGCACGGGATCGACGCTCAACAGCCAGGTTGCCAACGGCAAGGCGGTTTTGACCGGGACAACGCATGTGCTCGATCACAACCTTTGGGCGTTCAACCCCCGGCTCGGTTTCGCCTGGGATGTACGCGGGAACGGCAGAACGGCGGTTCGTGCCGGGGCGGGATTGTTTTCCGATCAGCCGCCCTACCTGCACGTCACAGACCTGATTTCGGCGAACCTGCCGAATTATTACTCTCCATCGATCAACGTGAAGTCCGGACAGCCAATGCCCGCGTTCCAGCTTTGTTCCGCTCCGAACGGGTATAACGAGAACTGTCCGATCGTAGACACCAGCAACATCACACTTAATTCCTTCGGTGCTGTTCCGGGCAGTCGCGCCAATGTGAATGGCTACAGCACGAATTTCAAGCTAACCCAGATCGAAGCATGGACGCTGAGCGTACAGCAACAGGTGCAAAGCGATCTCGTAGTCGAGCTGAACTATTCCGGCACTGAAGCCCATCACTTGCCGGTGGAAGACGACAATGGCATCAACCGATTTGCCGGCGACCTTATCGTTAATAAGGGCACTCTTGAGCGGCTAAGTCCATATTTCGGATCTGTCGAGTACGCCAGTTCCACCAGCAATTCCGTGGGCAACTATGGCTCTGCCGTTGCGACTCGCCGCCTTGCCCATGGCTTCGCCCTGCGCGGCATCTATACCCTGGGCAAGACACTCGACGAAGTGAGCCAGTCCGACTCGCTTGACGCGGGAGCCATTACAACCACTACGGGCGTGGTCGACTGGCAGAATCTGAAGTATCAGCGCGGCCGCGCAGACTTCAGTATCCATCAGCAGTTCACCGCGGATGGTGACTGGATTGTGCCGAACCACTATGGGAACGCGTTCGAACGCAACACTCTCGGTGGCTGGCAGTTCAGCGGTGTCTGGGTCATGGCGTCGGGCCTGCCTTTTACCGTAACGACGAGTGCGCCCTTTGCCCCGGTCTTCGATGCGGGTGGCAACGTCGTCGGCAACACGGGTGGGGACTACAACGCCGACGGGACTAACTATGACATCCCCAACGCCCCGAGCTTTGGACGGCGTCTGAGCGGTGTGAGCAACAAGAAGTTCCTGCAGGGGATCTTCGGTTCGGCGGGAGCTTCCGCCTTCCCGGCCCCTTCTCTGGGACAGGAAGGAAACTTGGGTCGTGGCACCTATGACGGGCCCGGATACAACAATCTGGACTTCACCTTCGAGAAGTTCTTCGACGTGCCTTGGTTCTTCAGCGAGAAGATGAGGATCGAGGCTCGTGGTGAAGTCACGAATCTGTTTAACCGCGTCAACCTGAACGGCGTCAATGCTGATCTCAACAGTTCCGCGAGCGCTTTCGGGCACTCCCAAAATCAGTTGCCCGCACGCTATCTGCAGTTCCATTTGCGTGCGAGCTTCTGAGGGAGATTCCCTCCGTGAGAGGGAGAGATGACAACTGCCTCCCATCATTTCTCCCTGACTTTTCAGGAAGCCGCAAAGCATGTCTCACGCGAGTATGGTGCCCGGCGCTGTTTTGAGTCAGAGGATGGGCCAGACGATGAGGGTTGAAACGAGCGGAAATCCTTGCGGGGAGGCGGTCGCGAGGCCTGCACTTTTGGTCATCGCACTTTTCGCGTTAGCCCTGGCCGTCCCACCCGACGCCAAAGGACAGATGCCTGGGCAATCCATACCGGATCAGCCAACGATTGTGGTTGCGCAGTCGGAACATGGAATGCGAGCCACGGTGGGTAGTGAGGTCGTCGAAATTTCCGTTTGTATGGGTTCGGCGATCCATGTTGTGGCTAGTCCAAACGGACCACTCTCGGGGAAAATGGCGCGCCCCTGGATGCTCGATGCGCAGCAATCCTGCCCCGGAGCGCCTTTCCAGTTCGCAAAGAGCGATAAGGCGGCTTCCCTGACGACCGGACAGCTGCGAGTGGATTTCTCCCTTACTCGAGGCAATATCAGCTTCTTTCAGGTTGGAGGCACGGCGCTCCTCCATGAAGGAGACGGCATACCACGCACCTACGAGCCCGTTGAGTTGAACGGAGAGCATACCTGGCAAATAACCGACCGCTTCGCGCCGGACGCAACCGAGGCGTTCTACGGACTGGGGCAACACCAAAGCGGGTTGTTCAATTATCGAGGGGCTACTGTTGAACTCGGACAGGACAATACCGACGTCGCGATTCCGCTGCTCGTCTCCAGCAAGGGCTATGCAATCCTGTGGAACACAGCGGCGCTGACCTATGTCGATAACCGTTTCCCTCTGGAACTGAAATTCAGCTCGATTGCCGGGCCGGCTGTGGACTACTACGTCATCTACGGACCGGAGATGGACGATATCATCCATCAGTACAGAAGCATGACGGGCCATGCTCCCATGCTTCCAAAGTGGGCTTTCGGATTCTTCCAGTCGAAGGATCGATATGTCTCCCTGGACGAAATTCAGGAGATCGCGAAGCGCTATCGCGATGAGCACATTCCTCTGGATGCGATGGTTCAGGACTGGTTCTGGTGGAAGACCGAAGGCGATCCCATCTTCAACGCCAATTATCACGATGTACCGAAGGACCTGGACGCACTGCACCAGGAGCATGTGCATGCGATGATCTCGGTCTGGGGTCTTCTGGATCCCGCCTCCGAGACTTACAAAGTACTGGACGACCAGCACGATCTTGTTCCCGGCGCACACGTCTACGATGCTACGAATCCCGGGGCTCGAGATATTTACTGGAATCATCTGGTGGGAAAATTGCTGTCCCAGGGCTGGGACGCGTTTTGGCTGGACAGCGCCGAGCCCGAGGAATACTGGCCGCATTTTGGGGACGCGATCCTGCGCAGCAAACAACTTGCCATTGGCAACGGGGCGGAGTACACCAACATTTTCCCGCTCATGCACACGCTCGGCGTTCAGGAGCACTGGAAAGCGGCCTCAGATCAAAAGCGGGTCTTTTTACTGACCCGCTCGGCCTTTCTGGGACAGCAGCGCGTCGGCGCAACGGTTTGGTCCGGCGATGTTTACAGCACTTACTGGGGACTCAGCCACCAGGTCCCTGCTGGACTGAACTTCGCACTCTCCGGGTATCCCTGGTGGACAACGGACATCGGCGGCTACTGGCCCGCATACGAAGGCAAAACTGAGATCGCCGACTATCAGGAGCTCTACGCGCGCTGGTTTGAGTTCGGCGTGTTCTGTCCGATCTTTCGCAGCCACGGCCACCGCCCGCAAAACGAGATCTGGACTTATGAAAATGTCGAGCCCATCCTTATCACCTGGGATAAGCTGCGCTACCGTCTAATGCCTTACATCTATTCCCTCGCGTGGAAAGTCAGCAGCGAGGACTACACTATGCAGCGGCCCCTGGTAATGGACTGGCGCTCGGATCCCAACACATGGAACATCGGCGATCAGTTCATGTTCGGCCCTGCGTTCCTGGTGAACCCAGTTCTGAAAGCAAACGCTGCGAGCAGGACGGTATATCTTCCCGGCAGCGCACCCTGGTACGACTTCTGGACGGGAGAAACAACAAAGGGCGGGCGGGAAATCGCGGCCGACGCACCATTGGACCGCATGCCTCTTTACGTGCGCGCTGGTTCCATCCTTCCCATGGGGCCGGAGATCGAGTACGCGGAACAGGACCCGGCCGGTCCGGTGGAGCTGCGCATCTATGCCGGAGCCGATGGCGACTTCAACCTGTACCAGGATGCCGGCGACGGATATGCCTATGAGAAAGGCGAGCGCGCTCTGATCCCGATGCACTGGGATGACAGGACCTCAAGCCTGACGATAGGGGAGCGTCAGGGGTCATATCCCGGCATGCCCCCGAAGATGGATTTCCACGTTGTGCTTGTCGCAAAGGGCCACGGTGCGGGAGAAGCTGTGACCGCCAGGGCGAATCGCACCATCAGCTATGACGGAAAAGAAACTACGGTGGAGGTTCGGCGATGAAGAAAGGTCCTCGGAGAGTTCGCCTTTTAACAGTGATTCCTGTTGCGGGCATGATCCTGCTGGCGTCTCCACTCGTCGCCCAGGAAAGTGCCGGACGCAGCGGGCCACTCGTGCTGGAGAGGCAGGGGCGGGTGATTTCGCTTGTTCCTTATGCTCCCAACGTTCTGCGTATAACCATGAGCATCGACAAGGCCGCGGCGACGGGCGCACCGGGATACGGGATCGTGGCACAGCCGTCGGCAGAGGGATGGACCCACGATCGGGATGCGGACGGTGGCGACGTCTATCGGTCGGCGCAAATGGTGGTGCGCGTGGCGTCGGGCGAGCTGCCGGCAGACAAACTGCCTCAGCCGATGCCGCTGGATGATCTGAATCGACAGCTGCGCCAGCAGTACTTCGGAGGTGGATCGAGGCTGGGTCCGCATAACGATGCGCTGCTGGTGACCGCTGCCGACGGCAGGATGTTATTGCATATGCGTACCTGGATGATGGCGCCGGAGAATCCAGAAGTGGCCCAGGCTGACCCCGCCGACAAGGGGTACCGGGTGGCGGCCATGTTCGACTCGCCCGCCGACGAGCACTACTACGGACTCGGGCAGCAACAAAAGGGCTGGATGGACCTGCGCGATCACGAAATTCGCTGTTGGCACGACTATTCGGCAATCGGCGGCCAGGATGTGTGCGTTCCGTTTATGGTCTCCAGTGGCGGCTACGGCTTGCTGTGGGACAACCCATCGAAAACGACCGTCGATCTTGGATTCAATGGCCGGAATATGTGGTCGTCAGAGGTTGGAGACCGGGTGTCGTATTTCGTCATTGCCGGGCAGACCAGCGATGAAATTTACGAGGGCTATCGGCTGCTGACCGGCGTGACGCATATGTTGCCACGGGGAGTTTATGGGTACATCCAGAGCAAGGCGATCTACCCGACCCAGGAACAGATTCTGGATGTAGCGAAGGGATATCGCGAGAGGAATCTGCCGCTGGACGTTATCGTGGTGGACTTCCTGAACATGACGCGCCAGGGCGAGATGGACCTCGATCCGAAACGCTGGCCCGATCCGGCTGCGATGAATCGTGAACTGCATGCGATGGATGTGAGGACGTTGCTCAGCGTGTGGCCGCACTTTGCACCCGGGACACAGTTCTACAACATGCTGCTGAGCAAAGGATGGCTCATCCATACGCCGGATGGGAAGCCGGACTCGGGACACTTCCGGGACACGATCGGACCCAACATCGACACGACCAATCCCGAGGCGGCGAAGTGGTTCTGGGAAAAGATTCGTGACCGGTATGTCAAGCCGGACGGCTTCGATTACCTCTGGCTGGATGAGACAGAGCCGGATATTGACCCGGCGAAGGACGTTTTCTCGATCGGCTCCGGCACTCGCTTTTATAATGTCTATCCGCTCTTTCATACCGCGTCGGTGTACGAGGGCTTCCGGCGGGATTTTGGCGACAGCCGACGGGTCATGATTCTGGCGCGGGCTGCCTATCTGGGCGCGCAGCGGAACGGCACCGTGTTCTGGTCGAGCGATATTATTTCGACCTGGGACATGCTGAAGCGCTCGATCCCGGCAGGTCTGAACTTCACCGCAACCGGTCTGCCCTATTGGGACACGGATATCGCGGGGTTCTTCTCGCCGCCGATCCCGGCTGACTATCATGCTGCGCACAGGCCACTGATCGATGGATCGGAGGTGCGGGGAACGATTGGAAATTACGAAGACTATCCCGAACTGTTTGTGCGGTGGTTTGAGTGGGGCTCGTTCCAGCCGGTTATGCGGGCACACGGCGAGAGGATGCATAACGAGATATGGTCCTACGGGAAGCAGGCGGAGCCAATCCTCGCAAAGTATCTGAAGCTGCGTCATCAGCTTCTCCCCTATACCTACTCCCTTGCCTATCGGAGCTACCAGACCGGGGCCCCTTATATGAGGGCTCTTTTCATGGATTTCCCCGGAGATCCGAAGGCTGCGAATATCCCGGATGAGTATATGTATGGGCCGGCGCTGCTGGTGGCTCCGGTTTCCGAACAGGGTGCAACCAGCCGCGGCGTCTATCTGCCGGCTGGTACGGACTGGTACAACTACTGGACAAAGGAGCGGTACCACGGTGGCCAGAGCATCACCGTGAATGCGCCCATCGATACGCTGCCGCTCTTTGTGCGCGCAGGATCGATTCTGCCGCTGGGATCTCCGGTCGAGAACGCGGAGAAGAAGGAAGTCATTGCGAAGCTTCAAGTATGGCCGGGCGCGGACGCGGATTTTGCGCTGTACCAGGACGACGGCGAAACCTATGCGTATGAGAAAACGGGCGGCGAGGTCACGAAGCTGCATTGGGAGGATCAGGCGCAGCGTCTGACGCACAGCGGCGCTGCGGCGTGGACCCAACCGGATAGCGAACTGCTGGAAGTGATCCACGGCACGGCCGCGGCGCTAAGAACTGAAGCGGGTGGCGAGAGGGCCATGCGCTAGCGCGGACACAGCGTGCGTGGCGCTGGCTACGAATCGCTGTTCGGCCGGAGGAGGGGTTTGAATCGAATGAGGCGGCTGCGCGGTGTGGCATGCGGCTCTGTGGCAGTCCTGCTGGCTGGTATGGGGTGCAGTTCGCAGGCGCAGACGGCGAGCGTCGATTCGCGGATCGCGCCAGGTCAGGCATCGCTACCAGCGGAATCCGCTGAGTACCGGCAGGTGCAGCAGCGCCTGGCCCAGGGCTGGAACACCTGGGATGTGCACAGCGTAATCACCCAGGTGCTTTTGCCCGAGGGCCTCGCGATCCACGCAGGATTGAAGCACAACACGACCGAAGGCAGCGACGCGTTTCTGCAGGATGCGCTGATCGGGAGGCTGATCCCAGGCGCCGAACAAGTGACGCCAGGGCCGCACTCGTGGGAGGGCAGCTACACCGATCTCCGCGTGGCATGGCACGGGCACGAATGGCGGATGCAGAGCGCGCACGACGGCAGCGATGTGGTAATTCTGGCAACTCCCTTGCCCGGCAACCGGGAGTCGGCTCTTCCTCCCGCCATCATTTTCACCGTGGATTTCCTGTGGAACCGGCCCGGCACAACGATGCGTCGCAGCGACTTCATCGAGGCGCAGAGCCCCGCGGGGTCGATTCCGGTCTTCTGCACGTGTGCGCCCGCGGGATCTGAGCCGGCGCGCGAGCAGATCGATATGCCCACCGGCGGTTCCTGGTTCTCCGCCGATCTCACTGGGCCAGTCGGCGTTAGCACCGGCAAACGCCGGACGCTGGGCGAGATTGAGGCAGCAATCGACAGTCAGCGGCAGGCTTACGAGGATTCCATTCACGCGGTCGGCAAGAACGGGCCGATTGTGGACGCGATCGAGACCACGCTGGGCTGGGACACGATCTACGAGCCGAGCCGCGAGCGCGTCGTATCCCCGGTGAGCCGCGTGTGGAGTGTGGGGTGGGGCGGGTATGTGATCTTCGACTGGGATAACTTTTTCGCCGCGACGATGGCGGGGATCGGCGACCACGACCTCGCCTATGCCAATGCCATGGAGACGCTGCGCGAGGCAACGGCTGAGGGCTTTGTACCCAACTACGCGCGCGGCGGCGGGTGGAAGAGCTTCGATCGCTCGGAGCCGCCGGTCGGTGCAATCAGCGTGCTGGGGCTCTATCGGAAATTTAACGACCGCTGGTTCCTTGAGGACGCGTTCGAACCGTTGCTGCGCTGGAACCGATGGTGGGCGGCGCATCGCGACATAGACGGCTATCTCGCCTGGGGCAGCGACGGAGAGAATCTCCCCGCAAATCTCGATGACGACTCACGCGGGACGCGCGCCGGCGCGATTCTTGAGTCCGGCCTCGACAACAGCCCGATGTACGATACCGCCGCCTACAATGCGCAGAAGCACGTACTCGAGTATGCCGACGTCGGCCTGATGAGCCTGTACATCACCGACTGCGAAGCGCTCGCTGAAATGGCGCAGGTACTGAGCAAACCGGAGATCGAAAGAGAGTTGAAGGACCGCGCCGCCCGCTATCGGGTGAAGCTCTCGACGCTCTGGAGCGATCAGGAGGGCATCTTCCTGAATAAGGACCTGCACACCGGGCAATCAAGCACGCGGCTTTCGCCGACGAATTTTTATCCTCTGTTGGCCCGCGCCGCCACGCCCGAGCAGGCGCACATCATGATCGAAAAGCACCTGCTGAACCCGGATCAGTTCTGGGGACAGTGGGTGATTCCTTCTATCGAGCGCGACGACCCGGCCTTTCATGATCAGGATTACTGGCGCGGCCGGATCTGGGGACCCATGAACTACCTCGTGTATCTCGGCCTTTGTAACTACGATGACCCTGCTGCGCGCCAGGAGTTCGCGCAGAAATCGTACGCCCTGTTTCTGAAGGAGTGGTCGGAGCACCGCCATGTCCACGAGAACTACAACGCCATCAGCGGCACCGGCGACGATGTGCGCAACAGCGATCGTTTTTATCACTGGGGCGCCTTGCTGGGCTACATCGAATATCTGGAAGCGAACCGGACAGAGAAGTGACCGCGCGGCGAGGAGAGCGCAGAAATGCATGAGGGGATTCGGCGAGAGAGATAACATGAACGCCGATCACGTCCCTTTTTAAGAGAGTCGGCTACGAATGCCGTTGCTGAAAAGTTCGCGACTCAGGCTAACCCCTTGTTGATTGCATTTGTCGATTCATCGCTCGTTGACAACGACCACACGCTGCTTGGATCGCTGAGCACCTCACTCCGTCCGCAGCGCCGAGAGCGGATCGATGCCGGCGGCGCGAGAAGCCGGGAGTGCTCCGGCGGCGAGGGCGACGAAGGCGACACCAGCAACAGACAGGAAATAACTCAGCGGGTCGAGAGGCTGAACGCCATAGAGCGATGAGGCGAGGGCGCGGCCGACGAGCATGGCGAGTGGGATACCGAGGACCACGCCGATGGCGGTGAGGGCAAGGCTGTCGCGCAGGATCATCCAGACGACCTGGCCGCGGCGGGCGCCGACGGCCATGCGGACGCCGATTTCCGCGGCACGGCGGTTCACGCGATACGCGAGGGTTCCGTAGAGACCGGTGGCGACGAGGATGACGGCGAGAAGTCCGAAAAACTCCGAGAGGCGCGCGAAGAGGAGCTGCTGGGAGATGGTGGTCTCAAACTGCTCGCGCTGGAGCATGGGCTGGATGAGCGGAGCGTTGGGATCCATCCGCGCGACTGCATTTTGCACCGAGGGCAGGATCGCGAGTGGGTCGGTGCCACGGACGCGCAATTCGACATTCATCTCGCCTTCGCCGGGGCCCTGGGTGTAGTCCCACCAGGCCATGGGGATGGGTTCTTCCTGCAGGCTGCGGTATTTGTGATTGGCGACGACGCCGACGATCGTGGCGCCGTTGACCTGATGGCCGAGGGGGTTCTGGTGCGGGAAAAAGGTATCGACGAAGAGCTGGTTCACGATCGCGACGTCGTTTTTGGACGCGCCGTCGGCGTCGGTGAATTCGCGGCCGAGAAGGATGGGAACCTGGAGGGTGTGGAAGAAGCCTGGACCGATGTCCCGTTGATCACGATCTTTGCTACCCCGGGGAATCCTGCTCGCCGCACTGGGGATTTATGGAGTCATTTCCTGCTCGGTTACCACAAAAGACGCAGGAGATTGGCGTGCGCATGGCACTGGGTACGACCGGAGTCGTGTCCGGCGGGCAGTCCTCGCACAAGACCCTGCGCCTGGCGATCGTCGGCCTCGCCGCGGGCACGCTTGCTTCGCCTGGACGTGAACGATTTGGGAAGCATACTCCGCAAATTGCGCTTCCGGATAAGACCCGGGTGTCCCGGGTCTTTGCATGCAGGGACCCTGGGGAACAGGCGACTGCGTTGCGGCGGTTCATCATCTGATTGCGAAATGTTCCCAGAGCACAAGGGACCGCTTCCACCTGTACAGCTTCATTTCTTTTTGCAGGGTTTCGGTCACAGCGGCAGACCTACCGGACTTGTACCTCTTGCTCCGAGGTGTTGTATCCGCGCACTCGAACCCACTTCGGTGCTCCGTCCTCATCGCGAATCGTTCCGTGGATCTCGGTCGTTTCGTGCGGGAACACGGTCACATAGTTGTCGTCATACTCAATGGGCAGAATCTCATCACCGTCTTTCGATCTGATAATGGTTGCACGCTCGAAGAAGGCAATATGGTCGGTGGAGTTCTGCAGCCGGAGGGTCACGCGGCTCTCGGCGCTTCTATGCGTTTCTTCGGCGCTTAATTCCAGCTGTACCTCGGGCAATGTGTTCAGCGCAGTCATATCGGCCCAGCTCCGCTGCTGCAGATCGAACGAATCGTCGTTCTTCGGATCACCGAGATCGTCGTCCTTCGTCGACTGCCAGTAGACATTCTCCGCAATGTGGTTTCGCCGGGAATCGAACAGCTCACATCGCACGAAGTACACCGGCGTAATTTCCTGTGGCTTCGCAAGGGTCAGGATGTGAGCTGCGCCGCCCGAGTCCACAGCGATGGAGGCGATGGTCCTGTCCTCCCGGAGCCTGCCCTCGAGGTCGTAGATGCGAATCCGCGCGGTCAGCCTCTGCTGCTCCACCGGCGTCTGATTGACCACCGTAAAATGTGCCTGACTGTGGTCGCCGGTCGCAAAGGAGTCGAAGACCACCGACAGCGGACGCAGCCCCTTCATCGCTCCGTAGTA
>Ga0224555_1000413_pt1 | contig 65310 bp, 55 predicted proteins | sample 714S23034metaG_FD_180687 | JGI IMG/M metagenome (GOLD analysis project Ga0224555, IMG submission 180687) | Peat soil microbial communities from Stordalen Mire, Sweden - 717 S2 30-34 | ecosystem: Environmental > Terrestrial > Soil > Wetlands > Peat | place: Sweden: Norrbotten County, Stordalen... | reverse complement strand
CTTGGAAATCCCGCAAAGTGCGCGGGATTCCCACTTTTCCACCGCCTCGGCGGCGGCTACGGGAGACTAACGAAACCGGACATTTCACTTGCTACAAAAACCGGACATTTTAACTTGCTAACAACAGCGACCCCAAATCGCGGTAGCGTCTCAGTCTACTTTGTGCAAAATATAAACCCTGAGAATTAACATGCCGCCTACCAAGATAGCGATCCCAAGCATCCTAGCCCCCCAATCTGGCAATTTGTTCCAAGGGAATTGAGTATTGCGGATGAAGCGGTCGGGCATAGCTGTGATGTACACGCCAGAAGCAAGCCAAAACAGAGCGATGACAAGCAGAAAGAAATGTCCCACGTTACCACCCCAGTTTGCCATAAGAACGATTTCCTCAAGACTCCAAACGTGATCGGATAGACCAGCGGCGATTGCCAGGATAATCCCCAGCGTCTTGTGGATTCTGGCGAAGTTGTAGTGTACCGGGTGGATCGCGACCATAGCCCGAATTGCGCTCGAAACTCCTCGAACATTCCATACAACTTTTCACGAGCTTCCGGGTTCAATAGTATGTAGGGGTGTGATTAAGAGGAGGAGATCTTGAAAGTATCGCGCTTGCTTTATAAAGCAATTGGTTCCGGACTGGCGGCGAGAGCCGCTCTTTTGATCCTTGTGATTGGCGCAGCAGCGTTGGCGTGCGCCCAGAGTGGCGCCATGACTCCATATCAGGGCGAATCGGACGGCGTCAGCGCCGGCGGAAAGTGGCTGGAGTTCGCCTCCACCGATAAGATGACGGGTGCGAAGAAAGTGCGCTTTGAGATTCAGTCGGATAACTATTTTAAGGAAGATCCGGAGTACAAGCCCAGAGTCGATCTGTACTGCAGCAATGGCAAGCTCAAGTTTGGGGATTTCAACCCCGGAGTCAGACTGGCTCCGCCAAACCGCCCTGGCTTCTGGGGACAGCCGCAATTGGAAGTGATGGTTCGAGTTGACGATACTCACTACTTCAAGGGGTGGAACTGGATGCGCGGCCACTTCCTCTCCATGGACAAAGGCACGATTCGAGGCATGATCGGGGCCCAGGTTTTCAAGGTGGAACTTCCCACGCGGAGCGGCCGGCAGATCGCTGAGTTTTCTCCGGGCGGGCTGAATCTGGATCGAATCAGGCAAGCCTGCGAGCTGACGCCGAAAAAGCCGAGCACGGACTAACACCGGCCCCGCATGATGAGTCATGACGGAGAGAAGGGAGTCTCGCTCGTCCGCCGGGCGGGGACGCCCGGCTCTCCAGTTGCAAGCTAGCCCGAAAAGACTCGGGCAACCCGCGCTTCCCCGCTCCTGCATCCCCAGCCCTTCCAGCGAATCCAATAGTGTTATCGTTGGACTCGCATCGGGAGGCGCATGAAGATCGGCATCACCTGTTATCCAACCTACGGCGGCAGCGGAGTTGTCGCCACCGAACTGGGGCTGGAACTGGCTCGCCGGGGCCATGAGATTCATTTCATCTCCTATTCGCAGCCCATTCGTCTGACCGGCCCGGAACCGAACATTCATTATCATGAGGTCGAGGTCACGCGCTATCCGCTGTTTGAATATCCTCCCTACGATCTGGCGCTGGCGACGCGCATGGCCGAGGTCTCGCAGCTCTACGAACTCGATCTGCTGCACGTGCACTACGCGATTCCGCACTCGGTGAGCGCGATGCTGGCCAAGCAGATGCTGGCGGCAACTCCGCCGCGGCGTCATTTGCCGTTCGTCACGACCCTGCACGGCACCGACATCACCCTGGTCGGGCTCGACCGCTCGTATCTTCCCATTACTCGTTTTTCCATTGAGCAAAGCGATGGCGTGACCGCAATCTCGCAGTATTTGCGCAACCGCACGCTTAATGTTTTCGACATCAAGAACCATATCGAGGTCATCCCGAACTTCGTGAACTGCGACGAGTATCTGCGCAAACCGGAATGGCTGGAAAAACGCAGTGAGTATGTATCCAACGACGAACGCCTGCTGGTGCACCTCTCCAACTTCCGCCCGGTGAAACGCGTCCTCGATGTGATCGAAATCTTTGACCGTGTGCGCAAGAAAATTCCTTCCAAGCTGCTGCTGATTGGCGATGGGCCCGATCGTTCGCAGGCGGAGTGGCTCGCGGTGCAAAAAGGCATTCACGAGCACGTATCTTTTCTTGGAAAGCAGGATCAGATCCGGGAAAAACTGGCCATCGCAGACGTGATGTTGATGCCCAGCGAACTGGAGTCGTTCGGACTCGCGGCGCTGGAAGGAATGGCCTGTGAGGTCGTCCCCATTGCCACCCGCTCCGGCGGAGTGCCGGAAGTGATCGAGCACGGTGTCACCGGATTCATGGCCGACGTCGGCGACGTGGAGACCATGGCGCGTTACGCCATCGATCTGCTGAGCGATGAATCGGCTTTGCGCGCCATGGGGAAACGGGCGCGGGCCTCTGCCATGGAAAAATACTGTTCCAGCAAGATCATTCCGCTTTACGAAGACTTTTATCGAAAGGTGCTGGCGCAGCCGCCGAAGTCGTCATGAGCTCTTCCGGATTGGGCAGAATGGGCAACCGCAACCGGATCACCGTGCCGCCGCCTTCGCGGCTTTCGATCATCATCTTGGCTGCATCGCCGTAGAGCACCTTCAGACGCTCGGCCACGTTCGCCATGCCGATTCCCATGCCTTCCAATCCATCGGCCTCCGTGAACTCTTGCGCCGACTCCATGCCCACGCCGTCATCTTCGACCTCGACCACCAGCCGCGATTTGATCAGCCGGCTGCGCAGCGTAATGCTGCCGCCTTCGACTTTGGGAGAAAGTCCATGCTTGATGCAGTTTTCGACCAGCGGCTGCAGCAGCATGCTGGGAACCATGGCTTCAAGAGACGCCGGATCGAGATCCTTGACGACCTTGAGCTTGTCCCGTCCAAAGCGCACAACTTCAATGTCCAGATAGTTGTCGATGAACTCCACTTCCTCGCGCAGCGAAACGAACGAATCCGCACTGTGCAGCAGGCGCCGAAGAATAGTCGCGAGCTTCAGGATCATCTCGCGAGCCGTGTCGGGATCGAAGCGCACCAGCGACGAAATGGAATTCAGCGTGTTGAACAGAAAGTGCGGGTTGATTTGATTCTGCAACGCCGCCATGCGCGCCTGCAGCAGCAGCCGTTCCTGCTCTTCCAGTTTGATCTGGATGCGGACGCTGTTGAAGATTTTCAGCTCCGTGCCCACTACCATGACCACGGCCAGATAGATCAAGCACTCCACGAAATAGGCGTAAGGGGTTCCGCCGGCGCCCCCTATCCACAGGCCGGGGCTTTCCAGGCTGAAGATAGAGTTCGGCCAGAAGCGCCAGATTTCCGTCTGCAAAAAGCGCAGGCCCACGATGGTTGCGAAAAAAGCGACCTGCCAATCGAAGACGCGCGGACGCGGCAGATTGCGGCGAATCATGCGATAGAGGGTGAGATCGATGAACGGCGAGAACGACCAGATATCTTCCTGTTCGGGCGCGACCCGGCGCAACCATCCCGCAATAATTCCGGCAAACACATTCAACGGCAGGCTGGCCCACTCGCCGTAAAACGCTGCCGGCAGCGACATCAGCGCTCCGCCGATCCCTCCCGACAAGCGCCCGCCGATCACGCCCAGCAGCAGCGCGGTTTCGAGCGACAGGTCGCCGGCGAGAAAACTCTTGACGCTGCATCGTATCCAGACGCCGAGTGCGATCGGGATCGCCATCCACAACGCCAGATAAATCTTGTGCCGCGTGGCGCGCTGCTCACGGAAGATCAGGCTCTTGAATTCCTTGGAGCGCACCAGCGCGCTCGACAAGGCTGCGGCCACGCCCAGCTTGATCAGGAGATTGACGAGTATCAGCCGCGGTTCCAGCATCGAAGTGACTATTTGGTGGAGAGCCGGGCGTCCCCGCCCGGCCGCCTCGCTGCCGGACGGGCGAGGACGCCCGTCGCTCCACCGGATCGCTTTCTTTCCGCAAGATGGCGCGTGCGGTGCGGGATCAGGCTCTGATTGTACCCGCTGCCTCGCGCAAAAGCTGCTCAACGTTGATAGTCGATCCCGCCGGAACCCCGCCCTGGGCGAAATCGCGGCTGCCACCGCCGCGCCCTCCGACGGACGACAATACTTGTTTGAGCAACGCGCCCATGTCGGCGGTCGCGCCGGTCGCGGCACCGGGAGTCTGTGTGGGAGTCTGCGCGAAAACCATACCCGGCGGATCCACGGTGCTCGCCACCAGCGCAATGGCCGGTGTCGCCGCTCGCGTCACTTTCTGCGCAAAAAGCTTAGCGAAGTTGATGTCGCGATCGGAAAACGCCCGCACCACGATCTTCCGCCCGTTCGTCTCCGGCTGATTATGTAGAGCGGCCAAAGCCATCAGCTCGGCGAGTTGATCGAGGGCATCGTCCTTTTGCTTGCGCAACAGCTTGCTCTCTTCGATACTCTTGCGGATCTGCTCCGGCACATCCCAGAGCTGCGCCGAGAACAAAGCCGCCGCATCGCTGAGCGCGCCGTAGTCACGCCGCGCCATGCGAACCGCGCGCTCGCCGCAGACAAATTCCACTCGAGTTCCCTGCCGCACCCTTTCGCTTTTCCGAAGAACGATCGAACCAATCTGCCCGCTGGCGCCGACGTGAGTTCCGCCACACGCCGACACATCGAAATCCGCGACCTCGACCAGACGCAGCTCGTCGCGCTCCGCGGGAGGCAGTTTGCGCAGGCCCAGCTTCTCCGCTTCCGCGCGCGAAACATAGCGAATCCGCACCGGGCGGTTCTCAAAAATAATCTGATTGGCTCGCTTCTCCGCTCCTTCAATCTGCCGGGAACTTACCGACGGCGTCGCCAGATCAATTGAGCAATAGTCTTCGCCCATGTGGAACGAGACAGTCGACATCTGGTAGAGCTCGACAAAAGCTGCCGAGAGAACATGCTGTCCCGAATGTTGCTGCATGTGATCCCGGCGGCGTTCAAGATCGATGCTGCCGTGCACCGCAGCGCCTGCCAGCGGCAGCTTCGCCGGCGCTTCCAGGTAGTGGACGATCCGGCCGTCTTCCGCATCCGCAACTTCCGTGACTCGCAGCCGTTCGTCGCCGTCAAGCGCGAGCCATCCGGTGTCGTGGACCTGACCGCCGCTGGTGGGATAGAACGCGGTTTCGCGCAGGATGACGGTCGGGCGCGATTCCTCAGGCGAGACCGGCGCGACCGCCTCGACCACCGTATCGAATTCGTGAATTTCAGAACTGTCGTAGTAAAGGCGCTTGGTCATGATGAAAGAGTCGTGATGAAACAAGTGGCAGCGGGCAAACAAAAAGTCAGGCACCGGCGAACCACTGCACACGAAAGAGCCCGTTACCGTTGCTTCCTTCCGGACCTGGCGGGGTTGGCGGGAAAACGTCGCGCGGAACCGATGCCTGACTCTACATCTTAGCAAGAGATGGCCGAAAACAGTAAAGACCGCGGATTTCGGTAGCGGAGGTACCTCGCCGTAGAGACGCGGCTCGCCGCGTCTCGGACCGCGACGCCCGAAGATTTTCAATTATCATCAAGCCATGGCTGAACCAGAATGCGCCGCCTACAAAGAGCTAAAAGATCGTGAGACCCGCGCTCACGCGGCATGGACTTCATTTCTGTACCGCAATGAAAACAAGCCAAGGCTTTCCGAGAGGGCAAACCGAAAACAGCAGAAAGAAAAAATGGAAGCGTACGAGCAGGCTCACAAAGCCCGTTTGGCTCACGCGAAAAAATGTCCGTCCTGTCTTTCCAGCGCGTAAGTTTATCTGGACTTCTCCGGCCGTTGTGGTTAAATTTCTTTTTCTCCAGTTTATGAAAATCCTTTCCCTGACGCTGCTCGTTGCCACGGCACTCACGGCCGTCGCGCAATCGAAAACCAACTATGAGATTTACGCGATCCGTTACGCGACCATACCCGGCTTCCCCGTTTCAGAACTGGTAGCGGGCGCGGCCCCGGAGCGCAAGCTCGACCTCGCCATGATGATCTGGCTGATCCGCGGTAATGGCCGCAATATCCTTGTCGACTCCGGCTTTTATCATGATCGCTTTTTCAAAGACTGGCATGTGAATGACTTCACCAAGCCATCCGACGCGCTAAAGCGAGTTGGTCTGAAGCCCGAGGACATCACCGACCTCATCATTTCGCACATGCACTGGGACCACGCTGACGGCATGGATCTGTTTCCCAACGCCCGCATCTGGATTCAGAAAGATGAGTTGCAGTACTACGCCGGAGAAGCGTGGCAGTCCAAGGACACTCACGGCGGCATTGATGAAGAGGACGTGCTCACTCTCGTGAAACTGAATATGCAGGGACGGGTGGATCTGGTGAATGGCGATGCCCAGGAGATTATTCCCGGAGTAACCTGCTACACCGGCGGCAAACATACTTATCAATCGCAATACGTAGGCGTGCAAACAGCCGCAGGAACCGTGGTGCTGGCCAGTGACAATATGTATCTGTATGAAAATCTGGAGCGGCATGTCCCGATCGCGGCCACCGTCGATGCCGCATCGAATCTGCGGGCGCAGGATCGTATGAGACAAATCGCTGCCCGCCCCGGGCTCATCATTCCGGGACACGATCCAGCGGTTTTCGAGAAATTCCCCAATCCCGTGCCCGGAGTAGCCGAAATCCGCTAGCCATTCGGGGATAGGCTTAGCTAGCGCACCACCAGCACTTCCCGGATGGCATCGCGCGCCAGGAAAAATTTGATCGACGCGAAATCGCGGAAGAGGTTTTCAATGTGCCGGTTGTTGAACACGCGCTGCAGGCGCGGAGATTGCTTGTCGGACGCGGGACGTCCGGGTGGCGCGAACTTCACCTCTTGCATCTCCAGCATGTCGGTGTCGGTCACGTGATAGCGATAGCAGATCGAGTCCGGGCCGGCATCGCGGGTGTGAAAGAAAGCCAGCAGGTATCCGCCCGGCTTCATCACCGACCATAGGCGGTCGATGGTCGGCTTCACCAGACTCTCTTCCAGGTAATCCGGCAGATTCCAGCACAGCACCACGTCGAACTGAGCATTTGTATACACCAGGTTCTCTTCCAGAAATTTCTTACTGTCCAGCACCAGGCTGCCCGCACTGTCCGGTATGCGCAGCGCCGGGTCGAGTGACGATCGCAACAAATCTTCGCTGTAATTCTTGTGTCCCTTGCCAGTAAAAAAGCGGATATTGTTGGCCGAGGTCGAGCCCATGTCGAGCACGCACAGCCCCTCCTGCGAATTCAGCAGCCGCGAAATCTCCCCCATGCCGCTCGACCGGCGGGTCAGTTTCTGCGGAACTGCGGCACGCGCAGTCTGGTTCGAAGAACTCCGAAAGAATCTCATTACGTTGTCAGAAACAGATGCCATCGATGAATGCACCCGGTGGCGCGGTCCGCCCCGTATCTCCTACGAAGACGCAGCCCCCGCTTTTCCGGCCTCTTTCTGAATATCGACCTTCCCTTTCAGGAATGCGCCCTCTTCAATGGCGATGCGCTGCGTGGTCACGTCGCCAGTTACCACCGCCGACTTGCGCAACTCCACGCGCTCGGAGGCGATCACGGTCCCATCCAGCTTGCCTTGAATCACCACGGCCTTGGCGCTGACGTCGGCCTTGACGTTTCCGTTCGGCCCCACCGTCAGGCTGTTGTTGCGCAGCTCAATTTTGCCTTCGACGTTGCCATCCACGTACAAGTCTTCGGAGCCCGACAGCTCTCCCTTGATGACGACCGACTTGCCGATGTGGGCGAACTCTCCGGTTTGCGGAGCATCCATGCTTGCCTCCATCTTCCTCGCGCCCTATTCGCCGCGAATGAACCGATTGTAAATCATTCCGCGATCTTGCGGCTTGGCGCGGTGGCGGGAAATCATTCTCCATCAGGAACTTACGGCAGCGACTGGAAGCGCGTCCCCCGATGCGGCCTCCGGTTTGTTACCATCGCCTAAGGATCAACGTGCGCAATCCAGTCATGGCGATCGTCAACTCGATCTCGCGCAATTCCATCGCCCACACTATCGCCCACAGCATCGGTTGGATTCTGCTGCTCACCGCGGCCAGTTTTGCCCGGCAACAAGCGACAGTTTCTTCCTATCGCGATCCGGCGGAACTGGTGCGCAAAACCGTGCAGAACGAAATTAAGGCCGCCAATGACGACACCGCCCACTTCCTGTTTCGCGGCACCAAAACTACGCCTCAGGGATCCACCACCAGACTCTATGTCGAAACCAAGGAGGCTACCGCCGGCTTGGTGATCGCCTACAACGGCAAACCTCTGACTGCCGAACAACGCCAGCAGGAAGAAGCGCGCGTCGAACGTTTCATCAACCATCCCGAAGAACTGAGAAAGAAGCGCGAACAGGAGCGCGCGAGCGCCGAGCGCACTATGCGCATCGTGCGCGCACTGCCCGATGCTTTCCTGTTCGAGTACGCAGGCGAAGAACCGGGCTCGGCAGGCATTGGCCGCGCTGGCGCCACTCTGGTCAAATTGAAGTTCCAGCCCAATCCCCGCTTCCAACCGCCGTCGCGCGTGGAAGAGGTCCTGGCCGGCATGCAGGGCTACGTGCTGGTGGACCCCGTGCGTTACCGCCTGGCCAGCATTGACGGCACGCTTTTCAAGGAAGTCGGCTTCGGCTGGGGAATTCTTGGACACCTCGATCGCGGCGGCCGCTTCATGGTTCAGCAGCAGGAGGTTGGCGACAATCTCTGGGAAATTTCAGGCATGACCCTGAGCTTCACCGGAAAGATCCTGCTGGTGAAAACTCTCTCCATCAGCTCGAAGGAAATTTTCACCGGCTTCAAACAAGTTCCCTCGGATCTGACATTCGCCCAGGCGCTGGAGCTGTTGAAGAAGGAAGAATCCTCCGCGGCCGCCGACAAGTTCTGCTGCCAGCAGACTCGCCCCACAGGCGAATGACGCAGGACGCCGTGCCCATTCTTAACGATTTGTCATCATTACGATTTGTCATCCCGAGCGAAGCGAGGGATCTGCAGTTTGCCGCAGCTTGCAGATCCCTCGCTTCGCTCGGGATGACAATTAAGCGGGTCGCTCGCGTACCACCCCGGACTCGACTCTTACCCCGAACTCCTAAGCTTTCCCGGCGCGAAATCTCTCTTCGCGCACGGTAAACTTCCGCACCAGGTCTTCGCGCACCTGGTAGCCGGTTCCGGGAGCGTCACTGATGGCGATCATGCCATCGGCACGCACTTCCACTTCAGGCTCGATGATGTCTTCCTTCCAATAGCGCTTCGATGCCGACACATCTCCGGGCAAGCGAAAATTTCCGAGTGTTGACAAAGCAATGTTGTGCCCACGTCCCACTCCCGATTCCAGCATCCCTCCGCACCACGCCGGAATATTGTGTCGCACCGTGACATCGTGTATTTTCTTTGCCTCGCTGAAGCCGCCCACGCGGCCCACCTTGATGTTGATGATGCGGCAGGCGCCGATCTCGAGCGCAAAGTCCGCGTCGCGCGCATTCAGAATCGATTCGTCCAGGCAGATCGCGGTCTGGATGGATTTCTGCAGCCGCGCATGAAGATAGATTTCGTCGTTCCACAACGGCTGCTCGATCATGAGCAGGTTGAAGGCATCGAATTTGCGCAGGTGCTCGACCTCGTCGAGCGTGTAGGCGCAATTCGCATCCACACTGAGAACAATATCCGCCCAGCGCGCTCGAATCTTCTCCAGCACATTCAGATCCCATCCTGGCTTCACCTTGATTTTGATCCGCCGGTATCCCGCCGCCAGTTCCGTTTCGATCTTCTGCAGAAGTTGTTCCGGCGAGTCCTGAATGCCAATGGAAACGCCGCAGGCGATCTCGCGCCGCGTTCCTCCCAGCAACTTCCAGAGCGGCTGTTGTTTCTGCCGCGCCTCCGCGTCCCACACCGCGTTTTCGAGCGCGCCCTTCGCCATGCGGTGGCCCCGGACTCTGGCAAACCGCGCCGCACAATCCCGGCCGGCATCCAACTCGCTCTGCAGCAACAGCGGCGCCAGGTAATGCTTGATCGTGGGCCACGCGGTTTCAATCCATTCCGCACTGTAATACGGGTCTTCCCCGGCGACGCACTCGCCCCAGCCGCGCACTCCATCCGCCTCAATGCTCACCAGCAGGATGCGGCGGCTGTAAACGCGCCCAAAGCTCGTTTCAAAAAAATGCACGAGCGGCATGTGAATTTCACGCAGAGTTATGGATTCGATTTTCATGGTTGCTTCGCCAATTCACCTTCCGGGACTTCCAGGGCGAGGTTCCATCAGCCCTCTGCTTCGCCGTCCCAATTGATGCCTGCCGCACGTGCGCTTTCAGGGCTGAAATCCACATGACTGTCGATGTCGGCTAGAGGTAATACCGGCGTGGTTATGTCTTCGAGGCTTCCGACAGTAAGCTCCCGAATAGGGATGCCCGGGCTCACCACGATCCGGTACTCGCTTTGATGCATATATCGTGATGACTTCAAGAACGGGCCAGTCGGGCCGGAAAATTTGTTTTCATCGAAGTATTTGACCAGCCCTGCCTCGGTCTGCAAACCCGCGGATTGCGCGGCCGAACTGATTCGACGCAGAAACTCCGGGGTGTTCAGGACAAGAACGAAGGAAGTCCCGAAATTGAGGTTGTCGCCGTGGATCAGCGGCTTTCCTTGTGGCTTGGTCAAGGCGAACATGCAAAAGACGTTGCGATTGGCCTCGCTGTCTAGAGTTAGGGACACGGGTCCGGTCAGTTCTCTTGGGTCAACTGTATGTTTCCCCAAGAGTGGATGCTCGAAGATGATCTCTGCATCGGACGGTTGGATGATCTCGGCCGTTCCTTCGAATCTGTCCTTGCGGGCAGGATTGGCTTCCCGCTCGGCGAAATATCTCATGGTCCTCATGTGTAAGAGCCCCTGTTCTCGGAAGGCGAGAAGGTGTTCAGGAGCGCCGAATTTGAAAAGAATAAGCATTGAGGGAATCCTGTGCCTATCAGTCTCTGCCATTGTTAATACCGCCAGCCTTCGTCCCACTCTCCCAACAGGAACCGGCCATTCCCGCGTTCGTCGCGCTCATAGCCGAGCACACTCAGTCCTTCGGCAAACGCCCTTGTGAAGCGCTCACGATTGCTTCCCTGCACCGCCAGCGCCTGCGCGCGCGTCGTCGCCGCGGCCTTCCATTCGTAGATCTCCGCCGGCACATCGATGCCCGCACGACATTCGAACTTCGCCCGCGGAGCATCCGCCAGCACCGCTTTCACCCGCTTTGATTTCATCCACCACTCCGCCACCAACCGGTCGGTGGGCAGACCACCCTGCAGCGGAGACGACGTGATCCCATACTGATTCACGTTGTAGCGTCGTGTGATCGCACCGAGCTTCTCGATATTCAAATACGCGTTCTTGATTTCCAGCGGATCGAACGTCCACTCCATCAGTTCGAAACCGCGCGCCAGCGCATCTTCACGCTGAAAGAGCTTCATTCGTCGGCCCAGTCCGCCATTGCGATATTGCTGGCGGACGGCCAGCATCTGCGAGTGTAGATAGCAGTGCCCGTTCCGCATTCCCGGAATCGCGAGCGCGAAGCCGATCAGTTCCCTTTCGCCGTCCCTTGCGTCGTCCTTCTTAGCGAAGGCCCCAACCACCTGGCCGCCGATCTTTGCCGCTACTACGAACATGCGCACCGGAACCAGATCCGCATCCGAGAACTTCCATACTTCTTTCTGCAGGGCAAAACAGGCCTGCATCTCCTCCAGCGCTTCGCACTTGCGGATGGTGACTTTGCCTGTGGTCGACTCGGAGATCGCTCCGGTCACGCCGGTTTTTCCAGCTGCTTCGACTCTTGCCATAATGTTTCCAGTTCGTCCATCGACGCCTGCTGCGGCGCTCGCCCGCTGGCGCGCAGGCGCTCCTCTATCCATTGAAACCGGCGCTTGAATTTGCGATTCGTCTTCCGCAACGCCGACTCCGGATCGAGCGACAGATAGCGCGCAATGTTCACCAGCACGAAGAACAGATCTCCAACTTCATCTTCCAGTCGCTCGCGCAGTTCGGGAGCAACCTGCGGCTTTCCCGACCCGGCAATTCCGGTCCCAACCGACTGCCCCTTAGAATGCAACATCGGCGCGGCCTGCAATTCCTCCCGCAGCTCCGCGGTTTCTTCAGCCAGCTTTTCGAAGAGCCCTTCCATCTCCGGCCAGTCAAATCCCACGTGCGCCGCGCGCGAGCTCAGTTTATAGGCCTCCATAAGCGCTGGCATTTTCGACGACACGCCCGCCAGCACTGATTCTCCGGAATCAGATTGCGCAGGGTGCCCCGCTCCTTGCGCCTCTTGCAAGGGGCGGGTGACTGCGCCGTTAGCCGGCTCCGCCTTCTTGCCTCCGTCCGCCGTCAGTCGTTTCTTCTTCTCTTCTGCCTTCAGCGCCTCCCAGTTGCGCAGCACTTCGGCAGGAGTGTCGGCCTTCACATCACCAAACACGTGCGGATGCCGGTCGACCAGTTTGTTAGAAAGCCGATCGAGCACATCATCCACCGAGAAGTGGCCTGCTTCATTTGCCATCTGCGAATAGAACAGCACCTGCAACAGCAGGTCACCCAATTCGCCCGTCAGTTCCGGCCAATCGCGATTGTCAATGGCTTCGAGGACTTCGTAAGTCTCTTCCAAGGTATAGGGCTTGATGGTGTCGAAGGTTTGTTCGCGATCCCAAGGGCATCCGCCCGGAGCCCGCAACCGCGCCATGATCTGAACTGCTCGCTCGAATCGTTCGCCTGTGGAGGGCATCCTGTTCAATGTAAATGAGCCGAATTCCGTGAGCAATGGCCGTTATGCTCGTTATGCCCGTGTGGGGACGGGCGCCCTCGCCCGTCCAAGCCGAGCGCAGCTCGGCAGCGCTTCTCGCAGGCGCCATTCGCCAAACTTCTCTCGCACCTATCGCAACGAGCGCACCAGCAATTCCGTTTCATCCGAAATGATCGCATCCACGCCCCACTCTTTGAACTCACGTATGCGCTCGGCGCGATTCACCGTCCAAACCATGGTTCTCTTCCCTGCCGCATGAACCAGTGCGATCAACTCTCGATCTGCCAGTTTGTACTGCGGAATCACCCACTCCGCCGGCGTTTGGCGCCAACCCCGAAGCCGATCTTCGGTCTCGCAAAGAAATCCCAGCGGAATCGCCGGATCAAGCTCGCGGATTGCCGTGAGCACTTCGGGAAGAAACGATGAGACCACGTATCCCTTTTGCGGCGGATGCCTGCGCAACTCGGCGAGCGTCTGCGCCTCCAGCCCCGTAACCTTCAACTCAACATCGAGAAACGCGCGCCCGGCAAATTGCCGAAGAACATCCGACAGCGTAGGCAGCGGCAGAATTTTCGAATCCGTCTTCTCAATCTCCACTGCGCCGACAATCGCGTCATGACAGATTACAGCCTGCCTGTCGGCGGAAAGCCGCACGTCAAACTCAAAACCGTCGCAGCCCTGCTCTAAACAAAGCTCAAACGAAGCCAAAGTATTTTCAGGAATGTGCCGGAAAGCCCGAGCCCCGCGGTGCCCCAAAAGAAGAGGAAGAGTCATGCAAGTATTTGGTTTTCTCGGCGTCCTCGGCGTCTCGGCGGTGAACAAGCCGAGCGATCAGTCCAAATCGAAATCCCGGATCGGCTTTCCCGTGTCCGGCGTTTCTTTGGCCTTCTTCACCGCCTCCTGGAATTTTTTCTCCAGCAGCTCCGAGGCATGCTTTTGCGCTTCCATCGATTGGCGGAAGATGGAGTCGCGCCGGCTGTCCTGCTCTTTCATGGCGCGAGCCGCTTCTTCCATATCATTGAAGGTTTTCGGCTTGACCGGCGCGGTGTGCGCGATGATGCTGCGCGTGGCCCGGTCGATTTTCAGGACCGCGCCGCAGCACGGGCAAGTCACGTCAAAACTAGGGTCACGAAAATTGGCTTCGCGTTTCACCACACGCGATCATACCGCAATCCGGGTCAGCGCGGCGTGAGGCGAATCGGCAGAATGTGGAACAAATACAGCATCTCCCAACCCAGCAGGACGATCGACACCACCACCACCAGGATTGCCAGAGTCTCCCCAAAGGTCAAACCACTCTTTTCCTGCTCGAAACGCCGCGCCCCCAGGCTCAATATATTCAACGTGGCAAAGCCGAACACCAGCACCCAGAGGATGTTGTAAATCTCTTCGCGGGTCGATCGCAGAACGAACATCGCCGGCAGCACCCCGACCGCCAGCGCGTGCAGCGCACGGCCAGAAAACACTGTCCAACCGTGGGCCTGCCCCATCGCAAGAAAAAACGATGCGCAACTCCGGCGCGCGTCCGTGAAGGGCCCAGGCAGTTTCATGCAGAAATTTGATAGTACCGTGTTTGCCTTCCCGAAGTCAGCCCAACCATAAGAAAAGGCACCTCACTAGTTCACTGCGGTTGATTTTCTCAGGAGTGTCGCAGAGGATAGTATGCGAGCTGGTACCTGAGATAGCACGCGATGATCATCAACTTCGCCCGCCGGGCGCACAACCACAACTGGGAACTGGACCCGGTTATCCGGTCTCTACTCGACACCGATTTCTATAAGCTGCTGATGCTCCAGTTCATCTGGAAGCATTACCCGACGACCCACGTCTCGTTCTCTCTGTTCAACCGCTCCACTTCTGTGCGTCTCGCCGACATGTTCCCACGCGAGGAACTGATCCACCAGATGGAGCACGTTCGCCAACTCCGCTTTCGCAGATCGGAACTGGTCTGGCTCGCGGGCAACACTTTCTATGGCCGACGCGGAATCTTCGAACCTGCCTTTCTGGAATGGCTGGAACGCGATTTCCGATTGTCGGACTATGAACTATCGATCGAGGACGGACAGTTCCTCCTCTCTTTCGACGGCCTTTGGTCCGAGACCACGATGTGGGAACTTTACGCGCTTCCCATCCTTGACGAGCTCAAGACCCGAGCCGGTCTGAAAAAATTGCGCGAGTTCGGTCTCGACATCCTGTATGCCCGGGCGAAAACAAAACTGTGGGGCAAGATCGAGCGCCTGCGCGGAGTACCCGGCCTGGCCGTGGCCGACTTCGGAACCCGCCGCCGCCACAGCTTCCTCTGGCAGGAATATGTGGTCAACGCCATGGCGGCGAATCTGGGCAGCGCCTTTACCGGAACCTCGAATGCCTTCCTCGCCCATAAACATGATCTGGAAGCGATCGGAACCAACGCCCATGAGATTCCCATGGCTCTTGCCGCGCTGGCGCCCGATGACGACGCTATGAAAGCTTCGCAGTACCGCGTCCTCGAGTTGTGGCAGGCCACCTACGAAGGCGCTCTCCGCATCATGCTGCCCGACACTTTCGGCACCACGCAATTTCTCGCCCATGCCCCCGACTGGACCGCCGATTGGACGGGCCAGCGCATCGACAGCAAAGATCCCTACGTCGCCGGCGACGAATATATTCAATGGCTAAAGGGGCGCGGTCGCAACCCGCAGGACAAGCTCATCATTGCTTCCGACGCGCTCGACGTCGATGACATCCTCGGCCTGCACGCGTATTTCGGCGGCGGACTAGCGAGCGGCGCCACCGTCAGTGACTTCCGCAGCGCCGCCGATTTTCTTGATTCGAAAAAGTGGATCCCTGGCCGCCGCATTCGTTTCAGCGCCGGTTGGGGTACTTTGCTGACCAACGATTTTCGCGGCTGCGATCCCGCCGGCGGCAGCGACTTTGACCCCATCAGCCTGATCTGCAAGGTATCCACGGTAGAAGGCAAGCCCGCCGTGAAGCTCTCCGACAACTACGCCAAGAGGCTCGGCACACCGGAAGAAATCGAACGCTATCGCCGCATATTCGGCACCGCAGGAATGAGCAACACTCCCGTGATCACGTGAGGTTTTTCCGCAGCCTGTCAGGCCGTCCCGGTGTTAGCCAGCGCTTCCACCGCTTCCCACGTCGTGCCAAAGGTCACGAAGAATTCGTTCACCTTCGTTATTTCCATAATCTTGCGCACCCGCGGCTTCATCCCCGTCAGCACCAGGCATCGTCCCGTTTTCTGATGCGATACGTACGCCGCCACCAGCGAACCCAATCCCACCGAATCAATATAAGGGACATCCGACAGATCCAGAATCATCGTCTCCGCGCTCTCGTAGCGCACCGCCCGCTCGAATTGCGGCGCGGTTTCCATCGTGATCGGCCCGCGCAGCAACAGAATCCGCTGATCGTCCGCCACTCCTTCATAGCGCTCGACACTGAGTTCCTGCAGTCCCATGGCAGCCGATTGTAGGACACCCGGCGCTCCCTGTCACCCCGATAAATTACTGCGGTTTCTTGTCGTCCCCGTGATTCTCATACACCGAGTACTGCCCGCCCGGATGCTTCAGCTTAACCGTAATCTCCATCTCCGCCTTGTTGATCTCGTAGTCTTCCCCGAACGTCTGAAAATGCGGCGCCAGCACCTGCACCCGCAGCGGACCATACGGAATTCCGTCAACGTTGGTCTTCCCCTCCGCATCCGTCTTCAACTCCATCTCCCCCGGCGCCTGCTTTCCCTTGCGCTTCACCGGATGCAGCACCACCTCCGCATTCCTCACCGGCTTGCCGTCGGAGTCGCGCACCACCACAAACCGTAAGCTCGACGTCGGCCCCTCATCATCCTGAGCCCGCGCCAGCACCACTATGCCGAGCCCAACCACGATCACGACTGCCATCACCATCGAAAATTTTCTCTTCATATGCATCTCACTCCAAGGAAACTCTGATCTAACCTCGCTCCCGGATAGCTTTAAAGGGGCATGGCATCGATGCCATCGCGCCACGCTTCACTGATCACTGACCACCGACCACTGCCCACCGACCACTGACTACTGACTACTGCGGTTTCTGCTCCGCAGGTTTCTTGTCGTCATCTTTCTTCGCGTCTCCCTGATTCCCATACGACGAGTACTGTCCCGCCGGACGCTTCAGCTTTACCGTAATCTGCAACTCCGGCTTGTCGATCTGGTAGTCTTCGCCAAAAGTCTGGAATCCCGGCGCCAGCACCTGCACCCGCAGCGGCCCATACGGAATCCCGTCAATATTCGTCCGTCCCTCATTGTCCGTCTTCAACTCCAACCCGCCCCTCGACTGCTTTCCCGTCTTACCTACCGGATGCAACACCACCGCCGCATTCCGCACCGGCTTGCCGTTGTAGTCTTTCAGCACCACAAACCGCAAATCCGACATCGGCCCCTCGACCTCCTGAGCTCCTGCCCTCCCCATCATGCCCACTCCAAGCACGATCGCCACCGCACTCAAGATCAAGAAACTCTTTTTCATAGCAGCCATTCTAGAACTGCTCTCATAAACAAGCCACTGATTGTTACTGGTGCTGATTGTCCCTGGTGCTGATTGTTACTGGTGAAATCCCATGACCGTCCAGCAGTTACCAAGGGAACGCACACTTCGCAGTTCTGTCTCGCGAATCCTTCGTGTCTGGTTCAAAATTAATGAATCCATGAGTTTGTCTGCCTCTGCCGCGGCGCCGAAACGTCTGGAAGGACCGACAGTCTCAACTTCCACCAAGCTGTTTCCGTCGCCTGCGCTGCGAACTCCACTGCTTTGCCTGCTGCTGACGGTCGTTGTGCTTGTCTCCTACGGCCCCGTAATTCACAACGGGTTCCTCAACTATGACGACGATCGCTACATCACGGACAACCCTCACGTGCAAGCGGGCCTGACGTGGACGACCGTGAAATGGGCCTTCACCACCTATGATGAGGCCAACTGGGCTCCCCTGTCGTGGCTTTCTCATGCCGTCGACTGTGAACTTTTCGGCCTGAATCCTGCGGGGCATCACTACGTGAGTGTGCTGCTGCATGCCTCGAGCGCTGTCCTGCTTTTTCTGCTGCTCCAGAGCGCCACGGGATTCCGCTGGCGCAGCCTGATGGTCGCCGCTCTGTTTGCGCTTCATCCGATCAATGTCGAGTCCGTGGTCTGGGCGGCGGAGCGGAAGAACGGGTTGAGCATGCTGTTTTTTCTGCTCGCTCTGTATGCCTACGCCTGGTATGCGCGGAAACCCGCGCTTCTCCGCTACGCCGTATTGTTTTTTCTATTTGCGCTCGGACTCTTGAGCAAGTCTCAAATCATCACGTTTCCATTTCTGCTTTGCTTGTGGGACTACTGGCCGCTCGGCCGGATTTTTCCCCCAGCGGCTTCGAACCCGCCCGCCCGAACCTCGCCCCGATTGTGGAAGGGGGGGCTGGTGTTGGAAAAGGTGTGGGAAAAGGTGCCACTCCTGCTGCTCTCCGCAGCCAGCGCGGTGCTCACCATGAAGGCCGAGAAGGCCGGAGGCGCCGTCAAGACTTTTTCCCAGTTCAGCCTGCCCTTGCGGTTGGAGACGGCCGTGATCTCGTATGTGCGCTACCTTGGGAAAGCGCTCTGGCCATCGAAGCTGGTGGCGCTGTATCCGCACCCCACCAGGCTCTATCCTGCCTGGCAAGTAGGCGCAGCCGTGCTCCTATTGCTGCTCGTCACCGCCTTGGTCCTCCGCGCGCGTGACCAACGGTATCTTGCCGTCGGATGGTTCTGGTTCCTGGGAAGCCTGGTGCCGATGATCGGGCTGGTGCAGGTAGGCCCTCAGGCCATGGCAGATCGCTTTGCGTACCTTCCCTTTATTGGATTGTTTCTGATGTTGACCTGGCTAGTGGCCGACTGGGCCAAAGCTCGCAAGATTCCCGCCCAATGGCTCGCCGTGCCGGCGGTTTGTTATGTGCTGGTGCTGGGGACCCTGACTTACCGTCAGGTTGGTTACTGGCACGATATTCCGTCATTCTGGCAGCGCACATTGGCGTTCACCCAAGACAACTACATCGCAGAGAATGACCTGGGGACCTTTCTGTTCAGTCAGGGCAAGAGCGAAGAGGCCGCCGCGCACTTCCGCGCCGCACTCGCCATCCGTCCCGACAATTTGATCGCCAACCTGAATCTTGGCGTCTATGAGGATAGCCGCGGCAATCTGCCAGAGGCCATCGAGCGCTATCAGATGGTGGCTCTGCACGCGCCCGACGTGGTCATGCGCGCTGGAGCCTATGGCAGTCTCGGATTCGCCTATCGCCAGATGGGGCAGCCGGTGAAGGCGAAGCAGTATTTCGAAACGGCGCTGCAGTTGGCGCCCGAGCGAACCAAGGCAATAATCGGACTCGGCTTGATCGCCCAGGAGAATGGCGACTGGGGCGAGGCCATTCGCCAATACTCGCGTGCCGTGGCCGTGCACCCCACCGACGTTGGATACTGGCTGCTGGCAAAGGCTTTGCAACAGCAGGGACGCTCGGACGAGGCCAACGCGATCTCCGAGCGCATATTAAATCCTGCAGAGGCGCAGAAAACGGCGGAGTCATTTCTCACCACTGGGCCTTCAAAACCCGCCAAAGCGCAGCCTTAGCCTTCTGGCGTGGCGCATACGGGACTCCGGGCATTCCTGCCCGTGTCCGAATTACTTACTTCATCCCCCGCACCACATACACCTGCGACAGCGTCTGCATGTAGTGATAGGCATACGCGCCTCCGTCGCCCGACAGATAGGATCCGCCCCTGCTCAAGGCTCCAACCATCAGGCCTTCCCCGAGAGTCTTCCATAACTCCGATTTTCCCGTCACTGTATTTACCCGATAGACAGTCCCAGTCCTCTCGCGCTGCCGGATTGGGACGACGTATACCGATTCCCCGTCCGCCGACCAACCCGTCACGCGGTAGTTCGCGTCGAGCCCCGGGATCAGACGCAGACCACTCCCATCTCCATTCAGCGGCCAAAGCCCCCATTTTCCATCCGGTCCCTGCACCGCCGCGCTCCGGCCGTTCGGGGACGGCAGTACGCCACTTACACCCTCTGGAGTAACCGCCTTCGAATTGCCATTGCTCATCTCGATCAGGTAGTCGCGCGCACCGTGTCCGGCCTCAACTCCGCTCGCCAGCAATTCCCTGCCGCCGGCCAACCACCGCACTCTCTGGTAGCTCACGCCGTCGTGCGTCAACTGCCGTGCCTCGCCCGCTCCCGTCGGCACCAGGCTGAGCGGTCCACCCTTCGCCGGCTGCGTGATCACCCACTTGGCATCGGGAGAGATCGCCAAGCCGACTCCCTCGCCAAGCCGCACCGGCGGCGACCCATCGGTATCGCGGACAAATACGGTGTAATTCGGTCCACCCCCATCGCCGGCCTCTTCGTATAAGACCTTCCGGCCGTCGGGTGTCAGATCGCTCAGCACCGACCAGCCCCACCACCCCAATTCACGCTCCTCTTTTCCACCCGGTGGCATACCACGAATCCCAATGCGTCGCTGATGCGTTACCATCAGCGCCACTCCGTTCCGTACGTCTTCCAGCCACATGCCTCCCGGCACATTGGTGATGGTTCGCACTTTGCCCGAGAGCGTTACCGCCCGCGGATTCCCAGTGCTCCCGTTGTTAGCAGACGTAAACCAGATTTCATCCCCGGCCGGCGACCACACCACCCCCTGCACACTGACCCATCCCGAGGAAAGTATCCGCTCCTTGTCATCGTGCTCACCATCCGATCCAATCACCGCGATCGAACCCTGGTCATCGCCGACCGCGTTTTGATGATCGGCAAACGCGACCCACTTCCCGTCCGGCGATATCTTCGGATGGCTGATCCAGTTAACGCCGTCGACGAGCACCTTCCCAATCGGATACTCCAAACGCCAGTGACCGCTCTCCGGCACATAATGGACCACCGCCATGCTCTCCCCGTCCGCCGCCCAGTCCGCGTCCTGCACATTATCCAGCACTTCTCGCGGAGATCCCCCGCTCAACGGAACCCGTGCCAGCGTTCCCACCTGCGAAAAGCCGCCCAGGTTCACCGTGTTGAGCCGCACCGCCAACTCGCCACTTTTCGAAATCGACAGCAGCTCCGCGTCCTTCACCCCCAGTTCGCGCGCGCCATGGTCATCGGTGCGACCGATGTATAACTGGTTTTCGCCTCCGTCCCATGAGGCGCTGTACACAATACTGCCGTCCGGCGTGAATCGTGCGTTTCCGACTGAGCCCGTCCGAAATGTGATGGGCTGATACTCCGCCAAAGGCGCGCGCCCGCTGCCTCGGCCCCACCACCAGCCGAGCCCGACCATCAAAGCCGCCAGCACCAGCGCACCCGCCAGTTCACGCACTTTGCGGCGCGACGCCGCTTCTTTCTTCTGCGCGGCCGTTGTCCCTTTGTCTGCGCTCGTCGTCTCTGCAATCGCAGACTGCGCGCTCGTCTTTCCCAGCACCGAACTTTCCGTCAGCGATTCCAGATCGAACGCCAGATCTCCCGCCGACTGGAAACGCTGCGCCGGAATTTTCTCCAGACAGTGTCGCACCATCCGTTCCAAAGCCGGAGGAACATGGCGCGCCGTTTCCGAAAGTTCGGCGGGCTCTTCTTTCAGAATCGCGCTCATCGTATCGGCCGGAGTGTCTCCCTGAAACGCGTGCTGCCCGGATAGCATTTCATACAGAATCGACCCAAACGAAAAAATGTCCGAGCGATGGTCCGCCGCTTTCCCCCGCACCTGCTCCGGCGACATATACCCCACCGTCCCCATAATCTGGCCCGGTTCGGTGTTCACTTGCACGGTGGCCGCTTCCGCATCCGAGTCGGTTTCCGGGCGCGTCAGTTTCGCCAGACCGAAATCGAGAATCTTCACCCGGTCGTCGTTGGTCAAAAATAAATTTTCCGGCTTCAGGTCACGATGCACGATTCCCTTTCCGTGCGCCGCCGCCAATCCCCGCGCCACCTGCAGCGCGTAATCAATCGCCTTGCGGCTGGCCAGCGGTCCGCTCCTGATCCGCTCCCGCAGCGTTTGTCCTTCCAGCAATTCGGAAACGATATAAGGAGCTCCGCGCTCCTCCCCAATATCGAAAATCGAAAGAATGTTCGGATGATTCAGCGCCGCCGCCGCGCGCGCTTCCTGCACGAAGCGCTGCAGCCGCTCCGCATCCGCCGAGTAAGACGCGGGCAAAACCTTGATGGCCACAATTCGATCCAAGCGCGAATCGCGAGCCCGATACACTTCGCCCATACCTCCAGCGCCTAGTAAGGATTGGATGTCGTAGGGACCGAGTTTCGTGCCTGCAGTAAGTGCCATCTGAGCTGTGGATTATAGCGGACTTGACGCTGCGGCGTTACGGCTCGAGGCCGACTTTCTCGAGGTTCGAACTCCGCACCGTCACCGAACGTGACCAGCATCACATAACGCACTGGAACGCAGGGTCATAATCTGATCGGAAAGCTGGGACTCACCCTCGACCCGGGGGAAGGAGAGAGTATGAAAACAGCAACGTTGGGAAGGGATGCGGCAATGATGCTTAGCCACCGGTTCGTCCATCTCATTGAGGAACATTCTGACGCCCTGGCCAGTGGCCTGCTGCGCAAGGTTCAGCGGTCCGCCCGCACCGAGGCCTTCCGTAACGTTCCGCCAGACGAACTTATGCAGCGGGTATCCGAAATCTATCGCCACCTGGGCGAGTGGCTGCTGGACAAGAGTGAGAGCGATATCGAGGAGCGCTACGCGAACATCGGCTCTCGCCGCGCCCAACAGGGTGTGCCGCTCAGCCAGCTGATTTGGGCAATCATTTTGACCAAAGACAATCTCTGGGAATTCGTCCTTGATGAATCGTATCCGGATCGTCCGGTAGAGATCTTCGGGAAACAGGAGTTACTGCAGTTGCTCGAACAGTTCTTTGATCGGGCAATTTACTCGGCCGCCGTGGGCTACGAGTGGGCCGCGCAGAAGAATGCCAGAACGGAAAGCCAGCCACGTAAAGCCGGGTAGTTGAAGTTGAAGATGTTGCCGGGGCGATCACGCGGGGCGCCCCTCGTTTCCCGCTGGACGTCTCCCGCTGGAGAATGCAACTTGCGTTTTTTCCACAGCCGCTAAAGCCTGCGCGTCCACTGCCGATAACTCCATGAGGAGCCCTTCGCCCGGGAGTCGCCGGTTCACTGACTCTTTCTCGGGGGATCATCCTCATGTTGGGGCCCGACCCACCGGCCGGACTGCGAAGGTAAAAGAGCATCATGTGTCCGCGGAAACTGTGTCTGCCGATTTGCCTGCTGCTATTGTTTCGACCGGCATGGTCCCAGAATATTCCCAACATTCAGTTGGTGGGGGTCGGATCGAGCAATCCCCTCGCGATCTATTCCTTGTGGTTTCGAGAGTTTCAAAAAACCCATCCGAATCTTTACATCAGTTACATGCCTTCGGGATCAAGTGACGGCATCGACATGGTGTCCTCCGGCAACGCCGATTTTGGGGCGACCGAGGTTCCGATGACGAGCGACCAGCTCGCCAAGGCAGGCGTGCTGCAATTTCCCACCCTCCTCGGGGCGGTGGTGCCCGTTTACAACCTGCCCGGCGCCGTTCGTTCGCTAAAGTTCTCGCAGCGCATTCTGGCCGGGATTTATCTGGGAACCATCACCCGCTGGAACGATCCGGCCCTCGTAAGCCTCAACCCCGAAGCCCAACTGCCTGCGAGTAAAATCGTTGTCTTTCATAGCACCGAGGGCCGAGGCGCCGGCTATGTCTGGTCCGATTTCTTGAGCAAAGCGAGCGCAGAATGGCGAACCCGGGTCGGCACCGGAACCAACATCGTGTGGCCCACCGGCGTGGCGGCGGCCGGGAACGGCAATTTGGCTGCCCAGGTCAAGCAAACACCGAATTCCATTGGCTATGTGTGGTTCGGCTACGCCGTCCTGCACGGACTGTCGTACGGGTCAGTACAAAATTCCGCGGGCCACTTCGTGACACCCGATTCTGCCAGCGTGGCCGCCGCCGCGGTGAAAACGATGCCTGCCGATTTCCGGATTTCGATCACCAACCCTCCGGGTGAACGATCTTACCCGATCGCCAGTTTTATCTGGCTGCTGGTCCCCAAGACTGCGGAGAGTCCACAGAAGCAGGAGGCGATGCGACAATTTCTCAATTGGATGTTGACTGACGGGCAGACCTATGCCGCGACCTTCGGCTTAACACCCGTGCCCGCTGCCGTGGTTACAAAGGAACTGCAAACGATCAAGCACATTAAGTAAAGTGGCGCGCGGCCCACATCCGTATCGGGTTGGCCCGGAACCTCCCTATGCGCCAACCAGGTGCTTCAGCGCCGGGCGGTTATGGATAATCAACATCGAGCCCTTCAGTTCCGCCATCGAGCTCCTGCGGAACTCGGAGAGCAGGCGGGTGATGGTTTCGCGGCTGGTGCCAATCAGTTGTGAGATTTCTTCATGGGTCATAGCCAGCCGGACGCGCACCGTTCCATTGCTGACCTCGCCCTCGGCCGAGGATTCGAGCAAGAATCTGGCGAACCTCTCCGAAACCGAATGGGACAACCCGATCGCGCGCACCACGCCATAGGCATCCGAACAGTCTCGGGCAAGATGCTGGATAGCATGAAGAGAGGTATCCGCATACTCATTGAGGAAGTGCAGCATATCTTCGCGGCCCACGAAGTTCAGTTGGCAGGGCTGCATGGTCTCGACCGTCAACTCGTAGGGGGCGCCGGTAACCACGGCGTGCAGGCCCAGAACTTCACCGGGTTCGGCGATGCGCACAATCAAGGTTTTGCCGTCGCGCGAGGTGGTGCAAAGCTTGGCGCGTCCCTGGCAGAGAATAAAAATTCCGCAGGGACTTTGTCCCTCGACCAGAACCACGGCGTGCTCAGGAAAAACAGCGGCATGTTTAATTTTGTTGAACGCCTCGAGCGAATCCTGCGAAAGCTGGCAGAAAAAATTGCGGGAACGCAGACGGCATTTAAGACAGCTTTCAACGCACTTCAAGCCGGACATGCTCATAGACGCTCCTCGATCTCCCCGCAGAAACACGGGCGCGTCGGGTGGGCAACGATGGAACGCAGCAGAACTGAATCTCGTGGCCGGCCAGACCACCCTTTGCGGAAGGTGATCGCGAAGTGAGTGCACGCCGGCTGCCGTTCCATTTCGGGTCTGGAACTCAATGCTTGCAGCAGTCACACGCCGGTGGCGGCCAAGGCTCGCCGGAGGGCTGGCAACTCTGCCGTCAGTTGGGCACATTGGCCGGAGCGGCACAGGCGCGCGTCAGCTTGTGGAAAAACTCTGATTCACGCAGGTTTTGGGAAGGGCACGACTTCACAGGCCGCGGAAAAGCTCCGGTTTCGTATCAGGGTATCGCTTTAGCGATACCGTAAGTTCCTCGAAATCAGACGCCCCTTTAGGGGCCGGGCAGCGGAAATTACTTTTTCTGAACCTTCTTAGTCGTGCCGTAAGCCGTTGAAAAAATGTCCGCGCTTCAGCGCCTGAGCTGCGGCGCTCCAATATGAAAAGGGCGCGGAAGCTGTCCGCGCCCCAAGCAAAAAATCAGCAACTATTAATGCACAGTCAGCGTGAAAGCCGACGTGGTGTTTACCGTCGGGCCCTCGGTCGCGGTGACCGTTATGGGGTACGATCCGGGGACGGTCGTCGGCGTGATCGTTACCGTGGCCGATGCGGTCTTGGTCGAGTCGGCTTGGGAAGTTGCCGTGATGGTCGCGCTTGCCGGGAGACCCTCAGCCGCGGTGGGAGCCGTGTAGACGCCGCCCGAGGTGATCGATCCCCCGTTGGTCGTGTTCACCGCCCAGGTCACGGCCGTATTGGTGGTGTTCGTGACCGTTGCGTTAAACGTCGCCGTTTGAGGTGGCCAGCCGGTGTCACTCGCCCACACCGTCGCTCCGGACGGACTTACGCTAATGGCTACCGGCGTCTTGCTGCCCCCGCAGGCAAGCAGAAGCCCGAGGAGCACCAGCGACACACATAGACCCGCAATCGCGGAATACTTGGATACTCTTCTTCCCGCGAAGCCGGCCATGACGATGCCCGCGAGCGGCAATGCCAGTGGCAGCCAAGGGGAACGATTGTCAGCTTTGCGCCGTCGATTACCGCTTCCTCCGCTCGTATTGGGACCGGCGGTTGTAATCGTGAGAGTGACAGTTTGGACTCCGGTGGCGCCTTGGGCGATTGGAGTAGCGCTGCAACCGACGGTCTCCGGAAGGTTGTTGCACGCGAAAGTAACGGCCTCGGTGAACGTCCCGCCCCCCGGCGTCACGGTAAAGGTGGAGGTGGTAGATTCTCCGGCCAATATTGCCGCAGGACTATTGGGGGCAGACAAGGTGAAAGTCGGCGCCGTGACATCCACAGTCGTCGTGCCGGTGGACGCCTGGTTGTAGCCGTCGCCGGCGTAGGAGGCGGTAACGGTATCGGTGCCTACCGGCAGACTGGTTGTGGAGATGGATGCGACTCCGCTGCTCAGGGAGGCGGTGCCCAGGGTGGTGCTGCCGACGGAGAAGGTTACCACACCAGTAGCAGACGAGGGAGACACCGTTGCAGTGAGCTGTACGGTCTGATCCAGCGTCGCACTCGTCGGTACGGCCGCCAGCACCGTCGTGGAGGTGGCCCGCGCGGCAGCCCAGGCTTTGGCGAGTTTGTAGGCGTCAACCGAGCCGAGGCCGGTAACCAGGTTGTAGCCCGTGGTCGGGTCGAACTCCGAGGCGTCGAAACCAACGAAATTGGTGCCGGACGACGGGCACTGCAAGGCGGTAGGCCAGCCGGCAACGTCGGGCGTGCCGGGTTCACAGTATGCACCGTTGGATCCGACTTCCACTCGGTTGAAAGCGCCATTGGTTGGATTCGCAGCCAAAGAATAAAGAGTGGGATTGATGTTGCCGAGACCAGGGCCACCGAGGTACTGGTTGAGCAACGTCACCATGCCGGCAAACATTGGAGAGGCAAAGGAAGTCCCGCCGAACGTATAGCCGGCGCTGAAGAAACCAGAAATTCCACTTGCACATATGCTGGTAGTGTCGCTACCGCCGCTGACCTCGCTCACCGGAGAACACATGATAAAGCCGGGCCAAAACACCGAGGAAATCAGTGAAACATCGGGCGAGAAGCGGACTCCTGCCGTCGTCTGGCCGGGAACTGCCAGGCTTGTCTGCCAGGTCGGCTGCGCGAAGCCGCCGTTGGGCGGGGCGTCGCAGATGCCGGTTTCACTATTGATGTTGACGCAATTGCTCAGGCCGCCACCGCCGCCAGTAATGCCGATGTTGGTCACCTCCTGCGCCGTTTCCCAGGAAGTAATTCCATTGTCGGAGCAGAAAGTGCCGAAGTCGCTGCCCTCGGCTGCGCAAGCTAAGTACCACTCCTGCGCGTCATTCCACCCTTGCTCGGGAATATATGTAATGGCAGAGCCGCCGGTCGAGCCGTTGCTCGTACTCCAGTAGGTGCTGGTGTATTCGTTATACGGAATCATCGTGCCGCCGACTCCGGTAACCTCAGGGCTACTGGCGGGATAGCTCACCGCCAGCCCGCCCGTGGCGAGTGTACCGTCCGTATCGGTGCTGTTGGGATCGCACTCCACCGCGCCAGTATCGCCGGTTGAATTCATGAACGTAATGCCTTCGAGGTTCGCCTTCTTCAATTCCGGCTCGTCGAGTGCGAAGGTTCCTTCTTGGCCGGGATAGGCGGCTCCGTACAGCGCCTCGCCGAGTTCACAATCCCCGTAACTCAGCGTAATCACCGGCGCCAAATCTTGATCGACGGCGTAGTACCAGGAATCCCAGACGCCATTGCCGGTGTATTCAGGGGCGTTGACATACATGATTAGCGCTTGCTGCGCCACGGCGTTGGAATATTCGAGATCGATGTCGGCCTCGAGCAGGTCGCCCGACTGATAGGAATCCACCTTCCCCGGATCGGTCTGGCCCTCCACCACCACATACTTGAAGTTTGTCGTGCTGCAGGTCTCGATAACGTTGGTACCGGTGAAAAAGGTGCAGCCGCTGATCTGCGGGAGACCGAAGATTGTGCGGAAATCGTTCAAGTCAGCCAGGTACACGTCGGTCTCGCCCATGACCGCCAGCGTCTGTCCAGTACCGTCAAAGCCCGCACTGTAAAGTGGCTGGAGGTCGTACATGGCTGTGATGTCGCCAGGAGCAATCCAATAGCCCTGCCCGGCGCTCGGCTCGGTGTAGGCCGGCTTGGCATGGATAGCGTGCGATTTCGCGGGGAAATTGCTCAATCCGCGAATTCCGGCTACCACGCCGGAAAGCGCGGCGGGAATCGAGATCGGAGTGGTGTTGGAAAAGTGCTTTTCTCCGTTGAACTCGAAGTTGTGAATCTCGGTCTGGAAGACGCTCTCGGCCTGCGCGGCGGTTCCGCTGAAGACGATAAAGTTGCGCCCGCGCGCCACCCTGACAATGGCAAACCCCTGCGACTGGAGCCAGGTGCTGAGCTTCTGAATGTCATTGGCGCTGAGGCCGAAGCGGTCGGCGTACTGCTCCGGCGTGAGCCACTTATGGTACTGCGGCGAGTGCGGATTCTGCTGCTGCGCCAGAAGCTGGTCGATGGCCTTCTGTTGACTGGCCGAGGGCACCGTGAGCAGCGTCATGTAGCCGAGCCTCAGTGACGGAACGACTCGACCTTGATCGTACTGCGGCTGAGCCTTGAGAGGAATGCCCGCTGAAAGCTTAACGAGCTGACCAGAGACGATGGGGCCGGTGATGCGGTCAGGCGCCACGGCGAAGCTGAGGGTGGAGAAGATCAGGATGCAAAGCAGGGCGCCGAGGATGAACGTCGAAAATTTGGACGTCGAAGGTTTGGACAAGGAAAGATTGGACAAGGACAGCAAGGTCGAACACGAACTTCGCATGGTGACTCCGTCGTCGAGCTGGTTGTGAGGGCCTGAAGTGCATTATCTACGTGTTTCCCTGTGCGATTCAAGTCGCTCCGCTGGAGTTGTCTGCCGGGCAACTGGTTCGCCAACTTTTGTGCCCCACGCGCCACATTGATTCCGCCTCATCGGTCGACGGAGGTTGATGGACGAAGGCTGCCCCGGGCGCGGCTCCACTCCCACCAGTCTGATCGGTCCAGCGCTTCCAGTTCCCTAATAGGTTTTTCTGGGATCACTCGTCTTTTGTCTGACCATTTTGGCTGACCACTTTAGCCGTACCACACTTGGGACATGGGTATGGTTGATTGGCAGCCGGTGCCAGATCCCAAGCCTCGAAAACCGCGAGACCTGCCGTACCCGCAAAGAGCGCGTTGAGCGGAGCATCCGGCCGCCCCCATCCTTTCGGCTTTCTTGGCGAAAGCGCCGCCTTGGCACGGAGAAGGTCAACACGGCAGGATCGAAGGATCGTAAGCCTCGAATAGTGCATTGATTCTAGAGGACTTACTTCATTTAGACCGAGAGTGCTTGACAACTACCCACTCACATTCCTATAATTAGCACTCGTGAGCTTCAAGTGCTAACAGTCCCCGATTCATGGGCGATCCCGAATTCGATTCAACCTACTCAACCACTCTTGAAAGGAGTACGCAACTATGGCAACTAAATTCACCCCGCTGCATGACCGCATCCTGGTCCGTCGGGTAGAGGAAGCCGACACCACCCGCGGCGGCATCATTATTCCCGACTCCGCGAAAGACAAGCCGCAAGAGGGAGAAGTCATCTCCGCCGGCAAAGGCAAGATCAGCGAAGAAGGCAAGGTTCGTCCGCTCGATGTGAAAGAAGGCGACCGCATTCTGTTCGGCAAGTATTCCGGCACCGAGATCAAGATCGATGGTGAAGACTTCATCATCATGCGCGAAGAAGAAGTGCTCGGCGTGCTCTCGGGCGCGACAACTTCTAAGAAGGAAACGGCCGGATCGCGCAAGTAAATGTGTGGTGACGGGGCTCTGCCCCGTCCTGAGACAGAAAATTCCGCAGGCAAAGCCTGCATACATCTTAAGGAGCAAATAGATATGGCAAAGCAAATTGTTCACGGAGAAGAGTCACGCCAGGCGATTCTCCGCGGCGTCAACCTGCTGGCTGATGCTGTGAAGGTTACACTCGGTCCCAAGGGCCGCAACGTTGTTATTGAAAAGAAATTCGGTTCGCCGACCATCACTAAAGACGGCGTAACCGTAGCCAAAGAAATTGAATTGCAGGACGGGCTCGAGAACATGGGCGCACAGATGGTCCGCGAAGTCGCCAGCAAGACCAGCGACGTCGCCGGCGATGGCACCACCACCGCCACCGTTCTTGCCCAGGCAATTTATCGCGATGGCATTAAGACCGTTGCTGCTGGCGCCAATCCTATGGCGATCAAGCGCGGCATCGAGAAAGCCGTCACCCTCATCACTGGCAAATTTGACAAAGAAGGCAACCGCGAGAAAGGCGAGCTCGACAAACTGAGCAAGCCCGTCACCGGCGAAATGATTGCGCAGGTCGGCACCATCTCGGCGAACAACGATGAGACCATCGGCAAGATCATTGCCGAAGCGATGAAGAAAGTCGGCAAGGATGGCGTCATCACAGTGGAAGAGTCGAAGACGCTGGAGACGCAGCTCGACGTGGTCGAAGGCATGCAGTTCGATCGCGGCTACCTCTCTCCGTACTTCGTCACTGACCCGGAGCGCATGGAGTCGGTGCAGGAGAACGCGTACATCCTGATCCACGAAAAGAAAATCAGCTCGATGAAAGACCTGCTGCCGTTGCTGGAGCAGATCGCCAAGGGCGGCAAGCCGCTCCTGATCATCGCCGAAGATGTGGAAGGCGAAGCGCTAGCGACTCTGGTCGTGAACAAACTTCGTGGCACGCTGCAAGTCTCGGCCGTCAAGGCTCCGGGCTTCGGCGATCGCCGCAAGGCCATGCTGCAGGACATCGCGACTTTGACCGGCGGCAAGGCGATCACGGAAGATCTCGGCATCAAGCTGGAGAACGTGCAGCTCGCCGATCTCGGACAGGCCAAGAAAATCACCATCGACAAGGACAACACCACCATCGTCGAAGGCAAAGGCAAGCCCGGTGATGTGCAAGGCCGCGTGAAAGAAATTCGCAGCCAGATCGATAAGACCACCAGCGACTACGACCGCGAGAAATTGCAGGAGCGGTTGGCGAAGCTGGTCGGTGGCGTAGCGGTGATCAAAGTTGGAGCCGCGACCGAAACCGAAATGAAAGAGAAGAAGGCGCGTGTGGAAGACGCCATGCACGCAACCCGTGCGGCAGTCGAGGAAGGTATTGTCCCCGGCGGCGGCGTGGCCCTGGCACGTTGCGTTGCAGCTCTCGACAAGCTGAAGCTGGAAGGTGACGAGCAGATCGGTGTGAACATCGTGAAGCGCGCCATCACCGAGCCGTTGCGCCAGATCGCGGTGAACTCCGGCGAAGAAGGTGCGATCGTAATGGGCAAGGTCAACGACTCGAAGGACAACAACTACGGGTACAACGCTCTGACCGGCGAGTATGAAGATCTGGTCAAGGCGGGCGTGCTCGATCCGACGAAGGTGGTGCGCACCGCACTAACCAACGCGGGTTCGATTGCGGCGTTGATGCTGACGACCGAAGCGCTGATAGCGGAGATCCCGGAAGAAAAGAAGAATGCTCCGATGCCCGGCGGCCACGGTGGTGGCATGGGCGACATGTACTAGGACTAGCCGTCCAGGCAGACGCGCCTTCGGCGCAAGAACCTAGACGCAATGACGAAGCCCCGCTCGCAAGAGCGGGGCTTTTTCCATCCTCGTCTCATCTACGGCTGCTGGATTCCCCACCCTGGCTGAGAAGTCTTCAAGACTACGCCATCGTAACCGACTGCATAAGCGATCATGCGGTACAGCAATTCAACAGCGCTGCAATAGCGAATCCACCCAGATTCTAGAGTCACTCTGTCCCCATGAGCCTTCGGATCACGGAGCTTTTTCCATGCGTCTATTAGTTCCTTGCTCACTCCGGTTTTCTCCGCCCACGCGTGCATAAGGTCCGCGGCTCGGATATCGGACAACCGCGCCAGCGCTCCTCTGGCGCGACCCTTGAGCACGACATCCCCTTGCCACAACTCGAGGTGTTTCAATAGAGGCTCGATCGATGGTCTGGAGACCAGCGGCGAAAATTCACCATCTAGGAGCAATTTCGCAATTGACTCAATGCCTACCGCCAAGGTTAGACAAGCCGTCTGTAACGAACCTTGTGAGCCGCGACGAATGCCCTCTAACTCGTCGAGGAGAGGGTTCGGCTCGATCTGCTGCTTATCGATATAGACAAACAAGAGCTGAACAAGCCTCCAGAAGTCGCGTCTGCCTGTAGGTCTGTAAATGGGACGGGGGAATGCATCAGCGACGAGTAGCGCAAAAAAGGACCTGAATGCAGGGAAAGATCCTCGCGGTTTCTGAACTCGCGGGCGATAACCGCCGGGAACATCGTCTGAGCTGCAGCGAAACCCAAGGCGTGGCACATGAGCCCCGGCCAAGTCGGCAGAAAAGCTCCTTCCTGAAACGCTGACACCGAGAGGAAACCATCTTCTTCGCGTCGAAAGATTACGGTCGCGGCGCCCATGCTGTGCTCATGGCGATCCACTGAGGACGAAAATCCGATGTCCCGCCCGTCGACAGATCGGCGCTCCTGCGTAATCATGTCAAAGGGCAGCTCTGGAACGCCGGGAATCAACATTCGGACAGCGCTATGGTTAGCTTCCTTTCTCTCGCGAGAACGGGAGATCGAGACGACATTGCTCCGGACGTGATACCCAGAGATTGGGATCTGCCTACTCAGATCTATGCGGAGGGGATTACTTCGCCACTCGTCGCCGTATTCGTCTAGAGCTCGGAGCATGACGCAGTCCTCCGGTGCATAGAGTTCGCCTGCAGGCTTAGAACCGAAAAGCGAGTCGTGACGCGGAGCAGCCGGTAAGAATGGAGAGATCATTCGGAAGTACAGCCTGCCAAGATCGTCGGACCGTATGATCCCCGCTCCCTTAAGCGCGCTTTCATGATATGCGGGGCACACCAGCAACTCCATCTCGGGGCAGATCAATTCCAGAGTTCCACCCTTTATAGCCTTCGCAAACTCCAGCTCCTGATCCATAATTCATTGTCGCATGGCCGGCGACCACCCTCCGGCGGGCGAGCCACTTCAAAAGGCAAGCGTGGCGCGGCTGTCTCCAAAATGTTGACATCAAGTAACCCGCGGGTGCGCGCTTTTTTCGAGAAGTGGCCCTCGGACCGCCCGGAGACTACAGGGACCCATCCTACAGAGTTTCGCCACTACGAACCGTCTCTGCGTCGGTTACCATGGCGGTACCGAGGTCACGTGACAAAACATACGCGTAACGTGTATACAAGTAACAAGAAATCCGATGACAAACCGCTCGTCCCGCTCGTCTTTCAAGGCGACTCGATACGGGCATTGCGCGGGTTTCCGGCTGGCGTCCGGCAAGATCTCGGGTATGCTCTTTACCAGTTGCAGCTCGGGCAAACTCCTCCGGACAGAAAGCCGGTTCGCATTGTAGGCCCGGGAGCCTACGAACTGCGCGAGCAGGACGCAGAGAGGTGGTACCGAATTTTGTACGCACGCGAGGGTGGAACAATACACGTCCTCCACTGCTTTGAAAAGCGCTCGAACGCGATAGAGCAGAAAGACATCGAAACCGCCAGAACGCGCCTGAAGCGCGTGCTGGGAGCTGAACGTGAGGAGAAGAGAATTGCCAAACAAGCGCTCCGTCGAAGGTGAATACAGGGTAAGCGGGAGTGTCTTGGATGAACTCGGGTTGGATCGTCAGGGCGCGCTGGAACTGAAGCTGAAGGCGTCGCTGCATCAGAGAATTTTGGTGTTGATCAAACGTCGCCGGTATAGCGCCCGCGATTTGGAACGAATCCTGCAGATACAGCAACCGCGCGTTAGCGAACTAACGCGTGGCAAGCTTTCCACTCTGAGCGTAGCTCGCTTGCTTTTGTATGCCGATCTTTTAGGAGCTGAAGCGCAAGTGAAGCTCAAACGGATCCGTGCGCACGCCGCAGCGTGATCAACAGGCCGGCTTGCCCACCAGAACTCGATCTTGCGGATGACCCCCTGCCTCCAAGGCATTCGTCAAACCTTTTTTTTGCCACTAACCCTTGACAACCCACCTTATAATAGAAATAAAAGCAAAACACAGCAGTTACGCGCGGCCTATCCACCGATAACTCCGCGCCAGCCGCGACTTATCCGGCAGAGAAGGATGTAATCTCCACCAACCAATGAAGAATCAAGACTTTACTTATAACTATCTTCCTTTCAAGACTTTGCCGCAAGGCGCGAAGCTAAGTCGATGATTCTAATATACCGGACCACAGGGGGGGTACCCCTTACTAACATGGCAAGCAAGCCGGTGCCCCAGGTTCGCGCCCGTTCTTTGGGCGCTAACCTGGGCGCAGGCCAGCCAATAAACGCAGTTACTAACCAGGAGCAACTATGTCATCCTTTGCAGCACCTCGTTGCCGTCACATCAAGGTCAACGGAACCCAATGCGGTTCGCCCGCTCTCCGCCACAAGAATTTCTGTTTCTACCATCAGAAGGATCGTCCCCTGACCGTCGAATGTTACTCCGAAGGGCCTTACGCAACCGGCGAAATCGCCTTGCCCGTTTTTGAAGACGCGCACTCCATTCAGACCGTCATTCGCCAGGTCGTGCAGATGGTCCTGCAAAAAAGACTCGAACGGAAAACTGCCAGCCTCCTGCTCTACGCGCTCCAGATCGCCTCTTCGAATCTCAAGCGTATGGAACTCGAAAAGCCGCAACCAGAGCAGGTAGTCATTGATCTCGAAACGGAAAAGGAATCAGAAAATCCCATGGCTGCCATTACTGAAGACGAAACCGCCCGCGAGAATTCGTATAAGAGTTCGGACAAAAATTCGGACGAAGACATCAAACGCATCGACGAAGACCTTCCTCCCGGAACGATCCAGGCCTGTTATCGTCCTTATAACCGGTTAGGACCGCTCATCGCGAACACAAGGAAGCCAAGGGAAAAGCCGTTCATCGCATTTTCTGTGTGATGGCGAAGATTCTCAGACACGGCGATCTTGCAGGAAGATTTCATTCGCCGCGTTGCAACTGCATAAGCAACTGGTTGGTGGATAGATTTGAACGCTGGCTGTTACGCCTGCGGAACCAACCCCGTGTCGCGCGGGCACTCGACGAGTGTCCGCGCCACACGGAGTCTAGTCCCATTCCCCACAAAGGGAAACGGGTGGTTACCCGGCGAAATCGAACCGGATCAGGTTACATTCCAAACAGCTTGCGGCGCAGCGTTCCGGCAACGGCGATCAAGCCCGTGCCGAACAACACCAGTGTGCCGGGTTCAGGAACACCGAAATGTTCACTGCCGGCACTGAGGCTGCCCTTCCCATCGTGGTACCATTGATTTTGGAACGCAACGATAGTCTGCGTCGTGTATCCGCTCACGTGACGACCGTTATACAGCATGCCGGAGATATCGCCGGAGAGCGTAAAGATATAGTTGAACTTGCCGGTGTGGCTGACCACCGTCCAGGTAATCGGCCCGACGAAGCTACCAGTGAAGAGCGCTACCGGGCCTGATATTCCCGATAATGCTTTTGCCCAATGGCCGACACCAACCACGTCAAATATCGAGCCCCTGGCCGAAAGCGTTCCCCCGGTCCAGATGCCACCGCTAGTGAAAATGCCGGTCTTGAAGCTGACCGTACCGAGAGAGTGCCCGGCTGAAGCTACGTTGCTGTTCCAGCTCAGAAGCTCGGACCCTAGGGTTGAGATTCCGCTGCTGGAAATGGAAACCGTGCCAAACTGGTTGGTCAGATTAACCGCATCTGCCCAAGCCGCGATTGGTAACAGCAGAGCACATAGACCAACTACTACCGCAATTCGCCTCATTGTTTCCTCCACAGAATTCGGGTAACCCTTACGGACAACCCTTTTGGAGGCGCGGGTCGCCGGGATCACGAGGGTTGGCTTGTTAACTTCGCGCACCTCCGATAGAGCAGGAGTGCATAGAGACTCCAAGAGTGAATAGTCGAGGGAGGGTCGACAGCCAACAGTTTAGTCCCCTCGGGCGGGGGAAAGCAAGTGAGCTACGTCACTGTGTTTTGTGACGAGTAGCTCAGCTCCAGTGCACTTTTGCTGCAGGAGTTTTCACCTGCTTAATTAGGCGCGCTCACGAGCGCTGCCCCAACTATCTCTCCGGCATCGGATTCCTGAACCAAAGCAATCAACCCATATCTTGCAGCATGTCGATGTGGGAATGATGGGTCTTACTCCAGGTGCGACCGTAACTGCGAAAGCTACGCGACAAAAGCCACACCGATATTAACGAGAAAACAATCTCAGTTCGTCCCGGGCACCAGAGAAACTCCATCTGCGCCTTTGCCACGACATTCTGAGTGATTGTGTTGGTGGGGATGTTCGGGATCCGAGGCGTGCGTTAAGTGGGAAGGATCAATTCTTGCCAGGCTCCGCGAGCTGATAGATGCGGTAGATGCGGTTCGCGAACGTGCACTGGTAGTCCATGCCCTCGATTCTTGCGTTTCCGCATCCCGACGGGAGATTCAGCCAGCGGCGCAGCGTGCCCTGGTCGGAGTACACCACGAATCGGGGCCTCTCGCGTGCGATGTACTGGTCAACGGTTTCGTCGTAGCTGTTATTCGCTAAGAAGGCTCGCTTTCCGGGGTTCAGAGGCAGTGCCGATGCCTGCCCGATGACATTCGATTCCTCGTTGTAGTTATCGATCACGATCGCATCCTCGGCCCCCATGTTGGTCCGCAGGTAATTCGCCACCCCCAAAATATGCGAAGGATACCGAAGACGCGGCGAAACCGACGCCACCTTCTCCGAAAACCGGTTCGGACGCTCGCTGAGAAAAAACACAATCCCCAGATTCGCCACCAGGAACGCAATCACCAGCCCGTACGCCAGCCGCAAACGCCCTGGCATGAACTTCGCGCACAGCCGCTCGCAGCCAAAGCCCGCGATCACGGCCAGCATCGCCCCCAGCGTCATCGTGTACCGCGCCATCGCGAGCAACTTCCCCGTCGCAATCTCGTAGATCTGAACCACGGCAAAGAACGCCGTCAAAGCCGCAAACGCCGCCGCCAGCCGTGCCCCCCAAGACTTCCACCAACCATACAGCGCCGCCACCACCGCCAGCGCCGATAAGCTGATCAGCAGCGCCCCCGGAACCAACGCCAATTGATAGCCCAGTGGCACCGGATGAGCCTTGAACCATCCTGTGATCAGTGCATTGTGCCGGCTGAGCACCCGCACTGGATCGTGAAAAACGATCGCGCTGTATACCATCGAAAAAATCGGCCACGCTCCTGCCGTCAGCCCCAGCGTCAGCACCGGCTTCAACCAGCGCAAAAACCATCCCGCCTGCAACGCATGATCCTGATACTCAAAAAAAGCCAGAATAATTCCCAACCCAAAGAAAATCGCCCAAGCTTCCAACCGGATCGACTCGGCCACCGAAAGACTCAGTCCCCCCAAAGCCAATCTCCCCAGCGGACGCGACTCGTCGCGGAAGTAGCCAAAGAACAACATCAGCCCTGCCAGCAGAAAAAACAAATAGCTGACCTCAGCCGACGAAGTCGTGCTGTACCCAATATGCAGGCTGTAGAATGCGAAAATCGCCAGCGCCAGCACGCCCGACGGCTCTCCATACAGATTTCGCGCCAGCCGCCACACCAGGTACAGCGAGCCAATTCCCGTCACCAGGCTCAGAAACCGGCCTGCAAACACCACATCATGAAAAATGAGCGTGAACAATGCGATCAGCCAGAAATGCCCCGGAGGAGAGTACCCAAACCCGATCTTAAACACCGGATGCTTCAACCATTCCGCCGCCACCGCCTCCCGCCCCCAAGCATCGCCGCCGCTATTCGCCGAAAAGAAGAACGAAACGATCCGCAACAGCGCTCCCACCGCAATCAGCGCCCAACCGTACCGCGAGCAGTTCTTCAGCGTGTTCGCTATCGGCGTCGTTTCGCTCATGATGATGATTTCTCCGGACAAATCGGGGGCGTTGCTCGGGCTTTGGAACTCGCTTCCTCGCGAATCTCCCATTTTGACTTCAAAAGCGGCGGCTCAGTATACACCAACCTCGCCCGTCCGCGGCACAGTGAAAATGATTTTCAACGGGAGGCCCCCAATCGGAAACAGGGCTGCCATACTGGTCGGTCACGAGCACGGATTCAGACACCTTCGCGGCCAGTTCGCTCCTACCGGAACGCAATTGCCCTAGGCCCTCACCGGCATCACCGTTGGTTTTAGCGACGGCGGCGCCGGAGGATCGTTTTCCTATACCAATCCGGTGGCTACCGACAATACCGGGACAGCCAGCCAGTTTTATACACTCCCGGCAACTCCGGGCATGGTCAGCGTGAGCGCGACTGCTGCGGGCGTAGCTATGTCCGCTGTCTTCACGGAGACCGCTCAGTAGAAAACCCGTGGTACGCTGCTAAGTGACGGCCGCTATCTGGCGAGCTGAAACGGTTATGTCATCCGAATCCACGGGGCGAGGAAATCTCGAGTGAGAGTGTTGTGGGTCAAAGCAGGAAAGCTCCTTCCTGTCGACACTGGCGGCAAAATTCGCTCCTTCAACATTCTGCGGCGGCTCGCGAAAGACCATGAGCTCACGCTGATTTCTTACTACGGCGGCCGGCGCGATCCCGACTACGAGGCGGCTCTTCCCCAACAATTTCCCCAATCGCAAATCGTCTACACGGCCGCTGCCGATTCCGACGGGCTTCGAGGGGTGCTCGACTACCTTTACCGGTTGCCGCGATTCGCGCCCTATTCGGTGTCGAAGTTCACGCATCGGTCGGTTCGCAAGCTGATTGCGAGACAGCTTTCGGGCGGGCAGTTCGACGTGGCGATCTGCGATTTCCTGGCCGCTTCTTTAAACTTCACTCTGAACTTTACTCCGAACTTTACTTTGAACTATCCGAAGAAGTTGCCGATACCCTGCGTGCTTTTTCAGCACAATGTGGAGAGCTCGCTATGGCAGCGCATGGCGACGACCGAATCGCATCCGCTGAGGAAACTGGCCTACGCCCTCGAGTCGGCGAGAATGTCGCGTTACGAACGGCGAACGCTGGCCCGGTTTCATCACATCATCGCGGTTTCGGAACACGACCGCCAACAGATGCTGGAGATGTGTCCAGCGTGCGAGATCACGGTGGTCCCAACCGGTGTAGATATACAGCAGTTCCCGGTTGGGCCCCCATCGTCGGCCACGCCTCCTCGGATCGTGTTCACGGGTTCCATGGATTGGGAACCGAACGTCGATGCGGTGGAATATTTCTGTGGGCAGATCTGGCCGCGCATTCTGGCGGAGTTTCCGGACGCAATTTTCCAGATTGTAGGGCGGAATCCCTTCGCGAAAGTCCAGCGTCTTGCTTCGCCGTCGGTGCAGGTAACGGGAACTGTGCCGTCGGTTACGGATTATCTTCGGGATGCAACCGTGGTGGTGGTGCCGTTGCGCATCGGTGGCGGAACGCGGCTCAAGATCTATGAAGCGATGGCGATGGGCAAAGCGCTGGTCTCGACCTCCATCGGAGCCGAGGGACTCAGCTTCGAGAACGGACGGGATCTCCTGCTCGCCGACGATGCCTCTTCGTTTGGCGACGCCATTCTTCTTCTTCTTCGCGATGCTCAGGTGCGAAGAAAGTTCGAGCAGGCTGCGGTGCAACTGGCCGCGCAGTTTGACTGGTCGGTGGTTGCCGGGCAGTTTGCCGAAGTGCTGCAGAAGATCGCATCGGGCGCTTCTGTGCGGCCGCGGGCAAACCAGCCTGCGGCGGTCAACCGCTAGGCGGAAGGTTTCCGTTCCCGGATTCGCACTCGCTGTACATGCCCGCTGAGTGGCTTTTTCCCGCGGTCGGCGCAGGCGCGGGAGTTCCATGCGATCAAATCTCGGATATCTGTGCTATACACGTCCCGGCGGATTCGGCATTTCTTCTAAGCGCGTGGTTCGCGGGCAGCCTCATCGTGCCGATTACATTTTAATGTCTAGGGCGGCTTGCCAGTCTCACTCTGCAATCTAGCTTCTGACTTCTGCAACTTCAGTTCTTGACTGGCTTACCGAACTTCTCCGCCATGGCGAACATGAGGCGCACCGTGTCCATGTCTTTCGCTTGCACCTTGCTGGCAGGAACCTTGCAGCCGGCGATTTTTTGAAGTTCCAAAAAGATCTCGATCAGCGCGAAAGAATCGACCAGACCGGAAGAGACCAGCGGCGTGTCTTCAGTGATTTCACTCTTGCCCTTAATTACTTTTGCGGCGATATAGCAGGTCAATTCCTTCATCATTTCGCTGCGGTCTGCTACCTGCTCAACTCCCATGATTGACCTTCCCCAGGGCTCGGTAAATTTTGGACTCCATCATCCTTTTTTTCGTCTTTACAAACTTGAATTGGGCCCTGCCTACCGCTTCCGCGTCGCTGGCATCGGATTAGCGGCAAAGAAGAGCCAGCGTGCGGTGTTGTATGGCTGCTTCCAGGAGTGCGCGAGATTCGGTTCCCAGATGAATTGGACTTCGACATCATCCGTGCAGCCCGTGGCAATGTTGCCCGTCAGACCCGACATACCCGGAGTGGGCGCATCGTTCGCGTTGTTGGGCGCACCATCCGAACACAGAGTCTCGGTGGTTTGAAGCACAGTGCAGCTATTCTGTTGCACCCAGTAGTTGAAAGTGTCATCGACCGTGTCCAGCGTGAAAGTAACGCCAGAGTACAGGGTCGTACCGTAGTTGCAGGGAGGCAGTTCTTTATCAAGCGTGCCGTGCCACTCCTGAACAGCAATGGGCGGGAACGGGTTCGGAGCGGTCGGCAAGGCCAGCGGTGGAGACACGATCCCTTGCACGGCGGCGAGTTGGCCCGAAGCGGGAGAAATGGCCGCCACCACATTCGAGAGGTCGACGCCGACCCGCTCCGCCATTTCAGCACCCGAGGAGAAGCCGGCCACGTACACCATACGGGGATTCACGTTGTACTGCGTTATCAGATTGGCGATCAATGCTCCCAGGAAGCCGGAATCGTCAGGGCAATCTTGTGCGCCACACCCCTGTGCATAGGGAAACGCCGCATCCAGAAAATAAGCGTTCCAGTTCCACTGGTACGTTGTCGGGTCGTAGGTGGAAGCGGGTTGGACCAGAATAAAACCGTACTGGTTGGCAACGCCTTGCCAGCCCCAATTCAACGTAATGACGGGCGTTGGGTCAGAACCAGTGGATTTGGTGGTCTGCGTTCCATGCAGCATCAGGACCACGGGCGGACTCGCGGGGAGAACCGCTGGCAGATAAACTTCGTAATAACGCGTGATGCCATCCCATGTCATCGTGGAATCAATATATGTGCCGGTATCCACCGTTTGGTCCAGTACGGCGGAGGTGCTGGTGGTGAATGAACTGCTACCGTTATAGACCGCTGTAATCGACTCGGTGCCGGCGGGTAACTTGGTGGCCGTGTAGTTGGCTACACCGCCGGAAAGCGATACAGTCCCTAGCGTCGTGCTCCCATTGTAAAACACCACCTTGCCGGTGACCGTACCGCTGAATTCCGGTGCCACGCTCGCCGTAAAAGTCACTGACTGCCCAACGTTTGACGGATTCGGCGAGGAACCCAAAGTCGTTGTTGTCGCGGCTGGGTCTACCACCTGCTTCACCGTGTTCGAGGTGCTGCCGGCCAAGGTCGAGTCGCCGAAGTACACCGCCTTGATGTTGTCTGTGCCGCCCGTCGTCAGCGTCGAGATCGCAAAAGTGGCCGTGCCGCCACTCAACGCCCCCGTTCCCAGTACGCTCGTTCTTCCCATGAATGTAACCGTTTCTCCGTCCGGCGGAGCAGGAGTAACCACTGCGGTGAAGGTCACCGCTTGCCCATAGGTGGACGGATTCAGCGAAGACGTGAGCGTAGTCCTGGTGCTGGTCAACGCCACGCTCAGGCTGGAAGCTGTTCCCAGCAATAAGACAACCAGGATTCTAGCGCTTTTCATCAATGGGCTCTGTCCTCACTTTTGCCACGGTTGGGTTAATCTTGTTTCCTGAGCTCTCTTCAATTTGTAAATACCCTTAAGAAAACCTATCCACAAGAAAACCTGTCCACCTAACTGATTTGGGCTCGAGTGGTCCATCGGTAGGGGCTACCGACTAATTTACCGCAGAATACCATGCCCGGCGGGCCTGTCAATACCACGGAACTGCCATGGGGGCGCGCCTGTAAACTATTGATAATAAGCACCTAAGATTGGCGGGGCTAGTCGGGCTCGAACCGATGACGACTAGCTCCAACAATCTTCTCAATTACTTGCCGACTTTTTTCGCCGTGTTCGGTCATCGAAAAAGCCTGTCTTAAATTGCGCCGTAATGAACCGTGAATCCATTGCGCTCGCTTTGGCAAACTAAACGCCCTTTCCTCATCGAATGGGGCGTGTTTGCGACCTCGCTTGTTGTTGTGTTGCTGGTGATGAGCTGACATGATCAGTTTGGGAATGACCGCCGCTAACCTAAGCTCCGCGGTATTTTGCCGATTTCGTGAGACCGCGAAGCGGAAGGTCTTTGTTTTCAACAAAGGTTGTCGACAAGATAAAATAGTGACGAATTGATGCCACTATTTGTCTTGCATTACTCTTGACCACGGATGGGCAGTACGGGGATAGTGATCTTATGTTGAAACGCATCATTGCAGGAACGAAGCGTGCATTTGGATTAAAGCCTGCAGGCCGCAATCTGACTGTCTTCCCCGACGATGCTTTTCTTGTCTCCTATCCCAAATCGGGGAACACATGGGCGCGCTTTTTGATTGCGAATCTTCTTCGACCGCAGGAGGAGGTTGGTTTCTCCAACATTCACAAGATCATTCCGGGGATTGACGTGGTTCGCCATCGCGACATGCTTCGATTTCCCCGGCCGCGCATTATCAAGAGCCATCAATACTTTGACCCGCGATATCGGCGCGTTGTCTACATCGTTCGCGATCCTCGGGATGTGGCGCTATCGGAATATCATGCCCAACGCAAAAGCAAACGCATTAGCGACCATTATCCAATCGAGGAGTTTGTCCGCCGCTTTCTGGCAGGCGAGAGCTGCGACTATGGCTCCTGGGGTGAGCACGCAGCCAGTTGGCTCTCGACTCGTTATGGTCAGCCTGGATTCCTGCTGCTGCGCTACGAAGACATGCTCCAGGACACGGCGCGCGAGTTGTCCAGAATGGCTCGCTTCCTCGGGCTTCATCCGACTTCAGAGCTGATCCAGCAGTCTGTCTCGCGGAGTCGGGCTGATAAAATGCGGAAGTTGGAGGAATCGCAGGCTGGTCTCTTTAATGCCACCAAGGACACACGCCAGGACATTCTGTTCGTGCGTAGTGCAAAAGCTGGTGGATGGCATTCTGAATTACCCGAGACCTCTATATTGCAAATCGAGCAGGCGTGGGGACACCTGATCCGGTGGTTGGGATACGAATTGGTCATGGAAGGGAAAGGGAGTGTGGCGGAGCCCGCTTTCCCGCTCTCGGCAGTGGACGGGCCAGCGTTATCCCGATAAAAACTGTTATCGCCTCTGCTTTTGGTAGTGCTATTAGCTGCGCCGTGGCGGGTTTGCCGGAGCGGGTAAGGAAACATCATCTAACATATTTGAAAGCTCTTCAGTCGAGAGGTCCCCGCCTGCCCGGGTGCGGGAAAATGGCTGTTTGAGATATCGCGGTAACTGAGCGTCTATGCACAAGTTTGAAAAACGGCAAATCATCAAGAACATCGGTTCGAGCTGGTTTGCTTTGGGAACGAATATATTAGTTGGACTCTTCCTGTCGCCATTCATTCTCCATCGGTTGGGCGATTCCGCGTTCGGTGTGTGGGTTCTTACTTTCTCGATTACGGGTTATTACGGCCTCTTCGATCTTGGCATCCGCTCTTCGGTCGTTCGCTATGTTTCCAAGCATCTGGCCACCGGGAGCAGGGAGGATCTGGCAAAGCTGATCAACACCGCGCTATTCGGATATGGCTGTATCGGGTTGGTGTCCCTAGGTGTAACCGCGGTCCTTTCCTTCCGCCTGAGTACCCTCTTCCGCATCCCTCCCGAATTCCGCTCGACTGCGCACCTGCTGATCTGGATGGTCGGCACGTCCGTGGCGCTCGGCTTTCCCCTGGGCGTCGTAGGCGGTTTTCTGGAGGGCTTGCAGCGCTTTGAGATTTTGAACGGGACCAACATAGCGTCAACGCTCTTGCGGGCCCTTTTGATCGTGCTCGCCCTTCAACATGGGCGCGGGCTGCTGACGATCACCTTCATCACTGTCGCTCTGCCGATGCTGGCATCTGTCGTACTCGTCTTGATCGCGTTGCGCCTTCGCCCGGTTTTGTTTGGATGGAAGTACGTCGATCGCTCGACTTTTCGTACGATCGTCCACTACAGCAGCACCACTTTCATGATCATGGTCGCCGGACGGCTCAAGTTCAGGACCGACGAGATCGTGATCGGCAGTATGCTTTCTGCGGCCGCCATCACCTACTTCAACATTGGTGCGCGCATCGTAGATTACGCCGGCGGAGTCGTAAACTCGCTCGCGCAGAACTTCCTGCCCGTGGCCAGCCAGTCCGAAGCAACCGGGAATATCAGCCGTTTGCGCAAACTGTTTGTGGCCGGCAACCGCTTCTGCGCGTTCACGATTTTCCCCATGACGGCTGCGCTTCTCATCCTGGGCAAGTCGGTGATCGAAGTGTGGGTCGGAAAGAAGTACATTGCCACCAGTTACCCCGTCCTGGTAATCCTGATCATCCCTTCTACGATCATGCTGGCACAAGCGGTGTCAGGACGAATCCTGTTCGGAATGAGCAAACATCGCACCTGGGCCTGGGTGACGCTCATTGAAGGTGTTTGCAATCTGATTCTCAGCATCATCCTCGTGCGCCCCTACGGAATCATCGGCGACGCGTTGGGAACCGCGATACCGCTGACCTGCAGCATGGTGCTCTTCATGCCCCATCATCTGTGCCGCTTGCTTGGAATCCGTCTGCGTACCTACCTGCGAGAAGCGTTCATTTTGCCGCTTTTGATTACTGCACCGCTCGTGGTCGTACTTCTTCTGATGAAGAAATGGTTCATACCGCACACTTATCGTCAGCTGGCAGTGCAGTTAGTGATCGGAGGGGCGGTTTACGGACTGGGACTGCTGTGGGTATTTGCGACCAAGCGAGCTCTAAGCGTCGGCGAACTTGCCGCAAAACAAGCGCCCGCACCAATCGAAAATGACATCAGCGCCTCGGCAGTGAGTCTCGCAGAATCCAGCGATAGATAGCTGGCCGAGGAGTTTGGCAAGCCCATCAACTAAGGCCTGCAACGCGTCCTGCGCCACCCTGCCAGAGTTCAAGTTATTGTTTTGGGTGAGAAGCGAAAAACTGCCAGCGCGCCTCGTTGTTCGCCGGGTCCCAACCATGCCCTAGTTTTTCTTCCCATATGAACTGGACCTCAACGTTGTTCGTGCAACCGGTGGCGTCATTACCCGTAGTACTTGGGTTGGCCTTTCCTTTTTCGCACAAGGGCTCATTGTTCTGGAACACGGTGCAAGCATTCTGCGCCGTCCAGTAATTGAAGGTTTGGTCCACGGTGGCCATATAAAACGTGTACCCCGAGTACAACGTTGTGCCATTGTTGCAGGGCGGCAAAACGTGATCGTTTGTCCCCTGCCACTCCTGCACGGAAACGGGTGCCACGGGGGGACCGGGCAACGTAATGGGAAGAGATGACTGTCCGACGATTTGACCTGATGCAGGAATGATCGCCGCGACTAGGTCCGAGATCTCAACGCCGACTCGCTCGGCCATCATCGCACCCGACGACATTCCCGCGACGAATACCTGATTGGGATCTATGTTGTATTGCTCCGTCAGGGTGACGATCAGGTTGCGCAAAAATCCGGCATCGTCGGGGCAAGCCGTTGCGGGTGGCACGGTACACGTCCCGACCTCGGCCGGGGTAAAAGCTTCATTCAGGTAATATGCATTCCAATTCCATTGTCCGCTCTGGGAGTTATAAGTTGAAGCTGGCACCACGAGTATGAACTTATACTGGTTAGAGAGGGGCAGCCACTCATAACTGTTCGAAATCGGTGGTTCGTTTGCTGGGTTCAAACTCGTTGCGTGAAGCATTACCAGCAGTGGCGGGTTAGATGGCAGACCTGTCGGTACATGAACATAGTAATAGCGAGTAATGCCATCCCACACCATGGTCGCGTTATAACTTAGGGTCTTGTTAGAAGTTTCCCCGCCCACGAGTGATCTGGCACTGCTCTGTCCACTGGACAACATGGAAGTTGCCAGCAGGAAGGCAATGAAAAAAACGATCATCGATGCGGACAGACTCTTAGCTTTCATAAATCCACTCCTCGCTTCGGTTGGAGAGCATTGCGGTAATCTGCGGTCGATCAATTTCCCGTTTACGTTCAATGGCATCTGTTGAAAGTCGCAGATCCGGCGGTTGGGGGACCACAAGATCCCAGTACGATACCACATCATGGTGCCGCTGTGTTCCCGTTGGCCGCAACTTCAGGCCGTTTTTTCTCTCTGACCGTGAGCTCATGGTTCTGTTTGATTCGCCCTGGACTCTGTCAAATGCGCACTGCGAGTCTTCGAACCCAGAACCGAATTCTTCGCAATGGCTTGATTCGGTGGATTTTCCAGAATCTGAAACAGCCGGTCAGCAGCGATTTGATTGCCTGTTGCGTTCAAATGAGCGACACCTCTGTACAGCGGGGTCTTCGTGTCATCCAAAAGATCCCCGAGATAGTACAAGTCCGGGCGACTGATTTCGCGGCACTTTTCGTACGCCGCGCGATAGACCAAATCCATGCCGGGAAACCTCTTCTTCAGTCGCCGGCTCAGTTCTGCTTCATCCGCTGTCAGCTGCTTGTGGCCAACTGCCATGTTGGGATACCAAATAAAAATCGGACGAAACCCGTACTGTTTCGCTAGGAGTTCGATAATGTTCATGTTTTCCTGATAGTTCTGCATAATGGCACGGGACCACGTCTGGGCGTCGCTCTCGGAAACGCTATCGTTGCTCTCCTCCTTGGGCGATACTCTGGCCGCTATGTTTTCCAATAGCCGATAGGTGTTGCTTCGACTGAGGTAGGAAAATCCTGACTTTCGCTCGGTGATCCAAGTGTCGAGATAGTTCTTGAAGTCGAGATAGTTACTATGCACGTCCACTTGCTTGTTCTCATAGGCGGTAAACGCCTCCGTGCCTCCGTCGTAAAATAGGACAGCATCCGGTTTGCGGTCAGCGTGTTTGAGTTGCTGAACAAGCTCGAAGAGCTCTTGAGTATTTGCCCAACCTTTTTCCCCGTAATTCACTATGCAGACTTGCCGGCCCGCTTTCCCGTAATCTGCCGCCACCAGCGAGGGAATTGTCTCTGAGTCCGGACTGCCCCAGCCCCACATCACGGAGTCTCCGAACATCCACACCGTGAAGGTCGTTGCGTCGCAGTGGGTGTGGAGGGTGCGCCGGATACCGTCCGCGTTGATCGAAATAGCACTGCCGTTAAAGGGAGCTCGTCGCCACAGGACGTAAGGCTCGTATTGCACTTTCTGCGCAGGCTCTTGTTCTCTCCAATACTGGCGCTCTTCAGCGGTCCCTTGAACAACTGCCGCTTCGACCTCCGGCCCCATACTGTGTCGATTCTCGACCCCACGCCAATAGCTGAACCCTTCCACCCCGACCAGGAGAATCAATCCTAGCGTCACGGCCACGCATAGGCGCAGGACGAAAGCGCGCGCGAGGGATCCGTAGCGAGTTGGGGGCGGCTGGTGAACGCCGACGATTGGTTCATTCTTGGCGGACGACGGCGGCTGAGACGAGCCGCTGGCACGCCCTGCTTCCTGTGAAACTACCATAGTGGCACCTGATTCCATCCTTCCTGGAACCTGAATGACGCTTGCTCAAGACGCGTCCGCAACGGGCCTGCCTGCAAAATCACTCCCGAATTCGATGCACCACGACGACAATGAGATTGCGCAAACCAGCAACCTCATGGTGCTCTTCGAACTCCCGTAAACCGGTTCCCGTGATGACCCAATTCTAGATTCCACCCCGAGTTCTCGCCATTCCGATCTGCACCGTCAGAAGCTGGCGCCTTGAACGATTATCCCACTGCAGGATCCGGCTAGAGCGACGTGAGGCGCATCCAGCGCGGGCCCGAGCACGACGATCAGCCCTGGTCCCCGAGTTCCCTTTTCGATGGCCTGCGCCGGCTACAACTAAGCCGGGAAACCTTCAAAACCTCAAGTCCGAAGCCGTTCACTGCGCTGCCGCACAGGTTAGAGCAGCAAGCCAGGCTCCATTCGTTCGGCACCGGCCCTTCCCTTGTACTAGCATCCCATTTGATTTCAATAGATTAGAGTTACCGTTCTTGAGTGTGCTCTCCTGTGTTGGGAAAAAGCAAAAACTGGGGAAATATATTGCACTCAGCAGAATGACGAAACCCTCTCCGCGCATCAAGCCTCGGTCAAAGCCAAATGGGGCTCACTTCCTCTTCCGGTCGCGATTCATAAGTCTCTGAAAAACTCAACATTTGGAATATCACGCAGCCAACAATCAATATAGGATGATATTTTGCCATAAGAATTATCGTACGCGATGACCTTTCGCCCCAGCAGAGCTGCAAGAATAACGCCGTGAAGACGGTTGGTAACAATCGTGCTGTGAGGCGCGAAAAGAGAAACGGCGCGGCGGATAATCATTCTTGATACGAATGCCCAAACAGCAGAGGCCGGAAGGGCGTTTCCGCACCCCGCGTCGCGCCATATAACATGTCTCCCGAACTCAAAGGCAACGGCCGTCGGGCCCTCAAATAGATTGTCCCAATCGATTGAATTTGAACGCCTGGCGGAGGCGGGAAGATGGCCTTCTTCTTTGTCGCGGCGCAGAAGATAAAGCGGCGCTTCTTGCGTGGCTTTCGGCGCTCGAAGAAAACCCCAAAGGGCATGCGCCATGTCGAGACAAAGATGCAGGTTGGGGATCCCCTGCTCTTGTAAAATGGCCAATGAGTTTCTATCCCTGACAAAAATGTGCAAATCGGGATGGCGCTTCATTATCTCGCAGGATTTTTGCAGCACGTCCTTGCTTCCAAAATGGACCGACTGCGGAAAAACAATGATGCGCTTGTTCGGATAGGCCGCAATAACCTCTTCACGAAGCTTTTGATGATCGGGCCATAAATCCCCAAAATTGCCGCCGCCGCCAAAACAAATGGTTTGGCATTTCTCGAGATTCTTCCGCGCCCCTTTTCCTATATTCTGCCTGCTGTATTGCCCCAAGGGCTTTCGCCTATGCCGCTCAAAAAGCGCGCATGTACCCGCCCAAATCATTAAATCCCCGACATTGCCGTAAACCGGATAATCAAGATAGACAAAATCACCCTTTATCAATTTCAGTATGACATCAAGTTTCTGTGACAGCCGCGCCATCAGATGGTCATCTAAGATCGTGTGTGATCTCTCATCGCCTTCATAACTCACAATTCTGCGGCGAAAGCTGGCCAAGGCATTTACCAGAGGCAGCAGGTGTAGTCGAGAGACCCGTTTAAGGTCAGCCCGCAGCCGCTCGCGCTCCACGTAGAGGCCAGAGATAATGAGGTTCCTCTCGATAATCTCGTCATAGAATCTTGCCTCGGGGATGACGGCCTTCGGCGTTGTCGGGATAGCGGACTGGCCGTCGCGCCAGGAATCGCGGTTATAACCCAGTCGCTCGAAATCCTCCTGATATAGCGAATAGACCTTGTCTGCCAGATCCTGGTTGTAGGTGGCGAGGCCGACTGGTGCGGAGACGTTTTTCCTGCCCATCATGAATGGTTCTGCAAGCCCGAGATGTTGTTGGAACCGGGCCAGAGTTGCGGCCATGTCCTCGACCTTACCCACATGAGAGAAGCTCAGTGCTTCGAGAAACAGATGATCGACCTGGCACCGCCAGTGCGGATCAGCCTCGCTCAGATCGCCCCTGGCCTGGAGATAGCCCACAAACTCATCAAACGCAATGAGCTCCTTCGCATGCATATCCGGCAGGCGGCCCTTGATTTCCAAGTACAAGCGTTCGCAGCCCGGTTCACAGGGCACCACTTTGTTCTTCCAGGCCGAAACTAAACGCGTGTAAGGATTGCGGACGATCGTAAATCGAAAGAAGCTGTCTGATTCAAGGACCTCTTTTTGCGTGGCGTCGTCCAAATCGACCAGGGAAGGTAGCGGCACGTTTTCGCGAGCGTGGACAAACATTTCGCGGCGGGTTTCCATGAGCTTGCCTACAAAAAGCTGAATCGGCGGCGCGCCATGTTGAAGACGCAGCAGTTCCTTCATTTGCGTGCAGGCTGCTTTCGGAACTTCGAAATAAAGGTAGCGCTTACTGAGATCGACAAAACTTGAGTGACGAAGCCGCTTCGATATATCGCTGGGGTCGATATGCGGGTAACGACTTAAAATCTCTCGTACAACGTATGGATAGGTCATAGCTGAGGCGCGTCGAACCGCGATTGAATTTGAGCTAACGACTTCGATCCGCCAAGTTTGGTCACGTGGTTGATGCGAGTTCATACCCGGTCAATCTCATCAGGTGTCCCCAGGCAGATTCAATTTCCGCGATCGAACTTGCACCGAGCGCCGTCCGCCACTGCCCCGACTTGGCCTGGCGCACAAAGGGAATGTCCTTCCGGGTCTCTCGGGTGGTTGCCCATTGAAGGTTCTGCGCGGATTCCAGCTTCCTCATCGAATCGGCCGAGCTTCGTGCGACGGCTTGTTCGATCCGCTCGGGGCTAGCCTCGAGTCCTAAAACCTCAGCAATCCGGCGAAGCCCGGCGGGGGCGTCCTGCAAAAGATCCTCGTAGCGCACCAGAAGGAACTCACGCCCATGTCCCCGTGCGCCGGGGGCGTCCATCTTCATAGGAGAACCAGCAGAATGCGGGGGCGCACCATTATCGTGCAAGGTGAACTCGGCTATATTCGTTGCGTTGACGAGCCAGCTTCCGGCGTGCTCACCCCAGGTTCCGTTGTAACTCCGACCCGGAACCAACATCCTTTTGACAAAGGCTTCGAGCGAAAACGAATCGTCTATGTTTTTCACTTTCTTCGCATAATAGTAAAGAGAAACGGCTACATCCCGCGGGTCGCGAATGATGTAGACGACGCGACGGTAGCGAGGGTCAAAGCAGTCATGACTCTTGATCAGCCGGGGCCGTCTTAGCCTACGGAAATCGGCCCGGGGAAATACAGCAATGTCGGGAACGACCGTCTCAATATCCGCAAACCCGACAGATTTGTCAGGATTCATCAGATTTCCCAGCAGGAAACGGGTCCAGGTATTGCCCGACTTCGGAAACGACACCAGAAAGATGTCATCCGGCCAAACCTCGTGACGCCGCAGGGAAAAATCCCTTGCCAGCACATATCTTGCGGCACTTCTCAAGTGGCTGAACACTAAGCTGTTTTCCTCGATATCGTCAGTTTAGCAGGCCGCTAAGTTCGCATTGCAAGAGGGCGGGAATCCGCTGCCGTTCAACGGTACTCCTCCACCCTGGTGCGGTTTGTGTGGTGGCCGGACTCCGTCCCGCCGGGACGGGGCAAAGCCCCGTCACCACACGCCTGCAGCGTGTAACCCATCGCGGTCATCACCGGGCCCCAGACGGATGCAATAGCCTGAGCCGCCGTTTCCGGTAGAACCGTACTCCACTTCCCCGGATCCTGCGGCGTTGCTTGCCCCTGTGCCGCCTCCAGGGCTGAGCGGATGCGCTCAGGCGATCTGCCAAGGCTCAGAAATTCAGCAATTCTTCCAAGCTCCGCCTGGGGATCACTAAAGAGGTCCTCGTATCGGAGCATGAGCATGGCGTTCGGGTCCCGTCCGCGCGCCCCCATCCAACTCATCACATTCTCGCCCCAAGAAGCGGGCGTGCCCAGAAACTCATCCTTCAGGCGGCTGCGGTACGCGAATCCATGGTTGGCCTTTATCGATCCGGAAAATTCCTCTGACCATCCGCCCTGGTATTCATCGGTCCTCATGAAGAAAATCGGAACGAATTGTTCGAGGCTTAAGGCATTTTCGATGCTTCGTCCCTGGCACCGCTGTTCATAAAGTGCTACGGCAACGTCCCTTGGGTCGCGAACCAGGTAGATTACCTTGCCATACTCCGGGTCGAAGCACTCATGACTGAAGATGATCCTGGGGCGATTCATCTTTGCCAAGTCACGCCGGGACACGTGGTACAAGTCCGGTAACCGTGACATGACGTTGGTTTCTGTGACCGGACTCGACGGTTCCAGGAGATTCGCGACCAAGCGACGCAGCCACTGCCCTCCGGACCCGGGGTATGCCACCACGAAGATGTCATCCGGAAGCTTATACAAGGCTCGCCCGGCGATGTCCCGCTCCAAAAAGTAGTTCACTAGATAAGCCAATCTGATCATCATGGGTGCTTCCCGGTTCTCAATGCGAAGAATTCCTTGAAGCGAGCATACGAAATGTTCGGGAGAACGCGAAAATAACTGTTCCGCGAGTTGGCGTTTCCTTTGGTCTAATTTTACCCTTTTTCTGAAATCTGGCTATTTGCCATTTGGGAACCCCATCCACCGTCAGCTTTCTTGCCGACTATGGAGGTGTGTTAACCTTCAGTGGACCAATCAGTGCACCCTAAACCGGCCGAAGGGCAGTAGGTTGGATTTTCGGTTTTCGGCCGCGGTCCGCTCGGGTGGTTTGGTGTGCGCCAGACTCCCCTACTAGACAAAAAGACTAATGAGCAGCGCCGGACCAGAAGCAACGCCTCCTGAAAACCAGACCCCGAAGGTCAGCGTCATCATTCCCGCCTATAACACTGCGCCCTTCATCGCAGAGACCTTGAATTCCGTCTTCGGCCAGACGTTCCGGGACTTCGAGGTGATCGTAATCAACGACGGCTCGCCGGACGCCGCACAGCTCGAAGTCGCGCTCCAGCCTTATAGGACTCGTATCCGCTATATCCAACAGGAGAACCGGGGTCTCGCGGGGGCGCGGAACGCGGGCGTACGTCTCGCCCGCGGCGAACTGCTTGCCTTCGTAGACAGCGACGATATCTGGATGCCCGACTATCTCTCCGCTCAGGTGGAGTTTCTTGACAACCATCCTCGCGTTTGTGCGTCGATCTCGGACGCGCTGCTTTTCGGTTCGAGTGAGGAGGTGGTATGGAGGATGCTGAAAGAGGACACTGGTCCTGTCCTCGGTTTTGAACAAATGCTGAAGCGTAAGGGTGGACAGCTTCCATCCGCCATGGTAGCGCGACGACAGAGAGTGCTCGAAATTGGATTGTTTGACGAGCGAATACGTATTGGCGAGGACGTCGAATTCTGTGTGCGCCTCTCGTTCCCCGAGGGAGCTATTGGCTACCTGGGTCGGGTCCTGGTGAAGTACCGGCAACGCGCGGGTAGCCTTACCGAAGATCCGCGACGTCGAAAATGGGTCGTCGCAGAGATAGAGTCCTTGCGCCGGCTAGGCGAGAACCTGGATCTCAACGGACCTCAGCGCAAATTGCTTGAGGAGGAGATTGCCGCCGCGGTTGCGGCGCTGGCGCTTAGCGATGCTTATCATCACATATCCGAGCACGAATACGGACCAGCGGTGCAATGCTTGCGTTCCGCGAATGCCTACTATCGGGATCCCCGCATTAGCGTTGCCTCATTTTGCCTTAATGCCTTCCCACGATTGGCCGGCCCAGTTCTGAACTGGCGCTTGAAGCGGCGTCCCGTACGCCGAATCTGATGTCGGGCGCGTCTTCTGGAGAGAACCATCAACATCCACGTCGATTCGCGCCCATGAAGTCTTGCCCGGCGGGGTGAGAACGCCAGCAGGATACATAGTGGGTGGTGCATTCTGAACCGGTTCCGACCGATATAGACCTTCGGTATCCAAGGGTGCATCCTCACGGGTTGACAGTGTGCACGCCCTGGGAGAGCATAAAAACGAAACTTATAGCTGCGAGTATTGGTTCTTGAGTTTCAGAGCCGCAAAGAGTCCCCTATGGTAATAGAACTAGTCAGCTACGGGATAGCTGTAGTGGTGGTGTGGCTGGTGGCGATGCAGTTGCGCTCGGCCAAGGCGCGACAGGTGCTGTTTTTGATCGCCAGCTTGCTTTTTTATTACACCTGGGGAGGGTGGCTGATTGTCTTCCTGATTTTCAGCGTGCTGATGAACTATGGGCTCGGCGAATGGCTGAAGAAGCGAGTTACAGCGGGGCGGCTTTGGACAGGCATTCTGTTCAACCTCGTACTGCTCAGCGTCTTCAAGTACTTGCCGTTACTCGGTGCGGTTGGGCCTGCGGGTTCTCGGTTGGCAGCGCTCAAGCACATGGTCTTCCCTATCGGCGTTTCCTTCTGGACCTTCGAAGCAATGAGTTACTTGCTGGAACTCTATCGCGAAGAAGAGTTGGATCCGACGCTGCTGGAATTCTGCTTGTACATGTCGTTTTGGCCGACAGTTCTACAGGGTCCAATTTGCCGGATGTCCAGCATGCTGCCGCAGTTCCGCCAGGAGTGGGCTGTGAACAGGGACGATCTGCAGACCGGCGTGCGGCGAGTTGCGATCGGCATTCTGATGGCGGCGCTCGGCATCCTCATGGCCGGTGGGCTGCACACGGGCGCGGGGGTGGATGCACTTTTTGACAATACGTCGGCGCGCTGGAGTGGAATCGATGTGTGGTTTCTGATTATTGGTTATGGGTTTCAACTGTTCTTCAGCTTCTGCGGGTGGTCGCACCTGATGATTGGCGCGGCGCGCCTGTTCGGGCTCCAACTGCATGAGAACTTTAACCGGCCGTATCTGTCCAGCACGATATCGGAGTTCTGGACGCGGTGGCACATGTCGCTGTCGTTCTGGATTCGCGACTTTGTTTTTCTGCCGCTGGCGACCGCGCGACGCGCGCTGTGGTGGCGCAACCTGTCGCTGGTGATCGCCATGTTTGTCTTCGGCCTCTGGCACGGTGGCACTTTGCTTTACATGATGTGGGGAACTTACCACGGCATTCTGATGGTCGTGCACCGGCAATGGCAGGAATTTCGGAAACGAGTGGGCTTCGAGTGGTCGGGATTCATTCCGACTCTGATCTCGTGGGCTCTGACGTTTTCCGCCGTGTGCATCGGGTACATTTTCTTCAACGCAAAATCCGTTCCGCAGGCGCTGGGCATGTTGAAGGCAATCGTGTCATTCCGTACCTATCGTCACCTGACGCTAGACCGCAGCTTCTGCGTGATGACCTTTCTGGCAGCGGTTGGTTACTTCACGGTCATCGGCGGAAGCGTCCTTCTGGATCGTTTGGCGGAGAGCCTGCGCAAGTGGGAAGAAAACGCGCCTGGCGGCTGGGCGATGTGGTTCGGCAGCGCGCTTGGGATTCTGGCCAACGAGCGCTGGGTTTGGATCACTCCCGCGGTGCTTGTTGGGGCGCTGTACTTGAGCGTGATGTTCCAGCCCGGTCACGCCGAAACCGGGCCGGTGATGTACGCGCTGTTCTAGGGTGTCAAGTCTCAGGTCGCTCGAAATGCAGGGCCGGCATCTTGCACCTGAAGCCCGAGGGCACATGGCGAAAGATAAGCAATCGCGGTGACTGAGAATCAGCCGTTTTAGCTGAAGAATTACGTATTTGCCATATTTCTGCGAAATTCATAGGTGATTCATGGCTCTTCCGAAACCACCAAGAAGCTTGATCAGCGGTTTCTTCCGTTCCCTGCGCGCGAACCCCGCCAGTCCCTCACTCGAACTGGGCGATGGAGTACTCAGTTACGACCAATTGTGGAACTATGCCGGGAAAATTACGGCCTGCCTCAATGCCAATCTCGATCCCACCGAAGACGTCGTTGCGATCCTGGCAAGCCGGAGCGTAGCCGCATATGGCGGCATTTTGGGCATTTTAGGAAGCGGAAGGGGGTATTGTCCGCTAAACCCGAAGTTTCCTTTGGAGAGGACGCTCGTCATGCTCAAGGCGTCCGGCTGCAAGACACTGGTGGTCGGCGAGGAGTGTGCTGCCGGGCTGGAGTCGTTGCTTCCCTACCTGGACAAGCCCTTGACCGTGATTGTTCCCGATCCAGGATGGCAACCGAATGGCGGATCGCAGGTGAGGCACCGTGTGGTTTCGGCACGCGAACTGGCCAAGGTGGCCGATCCCTCTGAGCCAACTGTGCGCGGTGACGCAACTGCCTATCTCTTGTTTACTTCCGGCAGTACAGGAGTGCCGAAGGGAGTTGCGGTCAGTCAATCGAACGCGGTGGCATACATGGAATACGCCGCGAAGCGATTTGCCTTTCATTCCGGCGATCGTTGTTCCCAGAACTTCGATCTCACGTTCGATCTTAGCGTGCATGACCTGTTCACCTGCTGGGACGCGGGAGCGACGCTCTGCCCCTACACCGAACAGACGTTGACCCCCGCCACTCTGGTGGAGGAAAAGGAATTGACTTGCTGGTTCTCGGTGCCATCAGTCGCCATGTTTGCATCAAAGGTGGGATTGCTGCAGCCGGGGGCGTTTCCCACGCTGCGCTGGAGTCTGTTCTGCGGAGAAGCGCTTTCTTCGAGTTTGGCGGATGCGTGGCAACAAGCGGCGAGCAACTCGATTCTCGAGAATCTGTACGGGCCGACGGAAGCGACCATTGCGATCACGTGGTACCGGTGGGATGCGGCGACCTCGCCGGCAGAGTGTGTGCGCGGGTTGGTGCCGATCGGCTGGCCATTTGACGGCCAGCAAGTGTGCGCCGTGAACCAAAGCCTTGAACCCGTTCCGACCGGCGAAAGCGGCGAACTTTGCCTGGGCGGATCGCAAGTCACCCGCGGGTACCTGAATGATCCCGAAAAGACCGCGAAGAGTTTCGTTCGTCTGGCGCATACAGGCGATCAGATTTGGTATCGTACGGGTGATCTCGTCCGGCAGGATGAGCGGGGTTGCCTGTTTTATCTCGGCCGCCGCGATTTTCAAGTCAAGATCAGCGGGTATCGCGTGGAACTGCAGGAAATCGACCTGGTCCTGCGGCAAGCGGCCAAGACAGAACTCGCGGTTGCGATTCCCTGGCCCCTGTCAGAAGGTTCCGCGTCGGGCATCGTAGGAGTAGTTTCAGGTTCGGATCCCTCGCTCGACTCCCAAATCATTACAGCCTGCGAGGACCGGCTGCCGCGCTACATGGTGCCCACTCGTATCTATCACTTCCCACAGATTCCCCTCAACGTGAATGGGAAAATCGACCGCGGAAAGATCACAGAAATGCTGGCGAACTGGAAAGACTAGATCAGACGAGTTTGCAGAGCGAAACAGAACGAGGCGAGTATTTGTAATTGGCAATCTGAACTCATTCGGTTTGGTTTCAAACTACCAATTTCCAAATCCCAAATTTCCAACCGCAATCATCGCGGAGCGCTGCTGCTCAGAATTCCCAGGGAATCGAAATCTCGAGCTTCCGAAGGAGACTGCGAACTCAATTCATATCCTAAATGTTGCATCAGCGGTCCCCAGGCGGCCTCAATCCTCGCGACCATGGGGGCGGGCAAATCAGAGTGCCATCCGCCAGAACCGGCAGCGCGGACAAACGAAAGATCCTTTCGCGATCCTCTCATAAGTCCATTTTTGTCGGTTTGTGTCTTTTCGAGTTGCCGCATGCGATCGGCCGAGCTTCGCTCCACGGCTTGAGCAATTTGCTCGGGACCGGCAGAGAGGTGCAGAAAGGCCGCTACCTTCGCCAGTTCGCCGGCGGTATCCTTAACCAGATCCTCATAGCGCAGCAAGAGGAAGCGGGGATCTCCTTCGCTCGTGTACAGCCAGGTAGCGATGTTTTGTCCCCACGACCCATGCGGGCAGGTCTCGCCGGCAAGGAAGCGCGTCACGAATTTCTCAATCGGTGAATCGTCTTCAATTTTCCTGAGCTTGCGATGATAGTGGTATTGCGAAACGACGACGTCGCGCGGGTCGCGAACGATGTAGATGACGCGCCGATACCGGGGATCAAAGCAGTCATGGCTCTTGATAATGCGCGGCCTGGGCATCTGGTCGAAATCCCTTTTGGTGGTACCGTCTGGATCAGGAATCAACCGATTGATGTTCGCCCACGTGGCGGGCTGGTCGGGGAATCTTAGGTTGGCCAGGAGAAACCGGGTCCAGGTGTTGCCGGATTTGGGAAATGAAACCAGAAAAATGTCATCCGGAAGAATGAGCAGGCTGCGACCCGGGCGATGCAGTCGGAGTCCGCGCTGTATTCCGGCCATCAAATGTTTGATCATTTTATTTCCAGTAGCTCACATTTGTAATTTGCAATGGGAAACCCTGTCTTATAGATTTTCAAATTACCCACTACAAATCACCAATTACATTGGAGTGCCCAACCCAAGAATGCCCAACTCCGAGCGCTGTGCACAATAACTTCCCGACGCAGGTCGCTCAAGCCGACGCCGCACTCCGAATTTTTCTCCAGAAAGACATGAGCTTCGCGGTCGCGCCCGGTGCAATGCTCAAGCCGAACACCGCCGCGCTTAATGACGGCCTGCGAAAATAGTCATTTGCCTGTGAAATCAACTGCCGACCCTGGTCAAATTGGCGCTCCTCAAGCTTGGATTTGCCTTCTTCGAGCAGATACCTGGCTCTGATTTGGGCTGCCCGTTTCTCAACCACATCACGATCCACATCTTTGAGAGGCAGAGTGCGCTTGAACTTCTCCAGAATATTCCAATAACCCTCAATCATTCTGGCATTTGACTGGCTGAGGGAGCCGGGGCGAACGACAAAAAGTCTGGCCCCTAACTTGCGGCTATATCCGATTTTAGCACCGCTGAAAGCGGCGCGGACCCACATATCGTAATCGTCGCATCGCGGGAGTTTTTCATCGAACAATCCCGCGTCCACCAACGTCCGCTTGCGGGCAACCACCGTGGAAATCGGAATCTGGCAGCGTTCCACAATTAAAGCGTCGAATGTCGCCTGTCCGGTGGATGGGCACTTCTCCATGAATCTACATTCTTGCGCCGCGTCTAACACCAGGATACCGTCGCAATAAACCAAATCCAGCGAAGGATCTTCCGTGAACAGCTGCATTTGTGAAAACAGGTGATCCGGCATCCAAGTGTCGTCACTGTCCAGGAAGGCGACGAACTCGCCTCGGGCGTTTCGAATAGCATTGTTTCGGGCTCCAGCGGCACGCTTGTTTTCCTGTTTGATGTAAACGATCCGATCTATATACGGCTGCAGCACCTTTTCCAGTTCGGGCGTATCGGGAGAACCGTCGTTGACCACGATCGCCTCGAAATCCGAATAGGTCTGCGCGAAGACAGAGTCCAGGCATGCCGCAATCAGATCGGCGGTCTTGTAGCTGGGAATGATCACGCTGACCTTCGGCGCCGGATTGGTCTGGGATACTTGCATAATTTCCGGTCACTCAGGAACTATGAAAGACCAGTTCCTTCTCCCCGGCGACAATGTGATTGACCGCTTCCACACCCATTAACACGGAATGGTCCATGTTCCCGATTTCATACCGCCAGGCGCCAAAACGCCCGCGAGAATAGATTCCTTTTTCCAACAACGCCGGTTGCAAGATGTCGAGCGCCCGGTCGCGGCCGAGCGTCGGGATGGGATAGGAGTAACCGACCACGCGATGATAACGGGAAACAACGCGCTCCCGGTCCGACTCTTCGAGCATGTTGGCCCGGATCAGTCCCGCTGTTACCTGATCCAACACTTTTTCCGGATCGGGCGATTCCCCCACCCGGAAAGACGTTTCACACATCAGCGAACTGTAATGCTCGGTATCGCCGTTGGGCACGTTGAAGGGAGAGTAATGGGAAAAATAGGTGGCGCGATAGCAGGGCATCTCCGAATCGGTGAAGTAGATCCAGCACCGTCCGGTTTCGATCTTCTTCTTCAGGCCGAGGCCGACCACCAGCAGGTTGTTGTGCTCGAGACCCTGGGCAGCGTCCATGAGCCGGTTGTCGACCGGCCTGAGCATCTGCGCAAGCAGATCCAGGGGCGCGGTCGAGATCAGCACGTCGTACGTGTCGCCGGTGCCGTCGGCGAAAGAAACCCGGTGGCGCGCCACGTCTACTTCTGCGAGCTGTTTTCCGGTCTGTATTTTCTCCGTGAAGTAGGCGGCAATGCGGCGGTAAATCTCGCCCGTTCCCCCGTGGAGCGGAAATTTGAACTTGCTATTCGGCCCCCATCCTACATCGTCACGCTCGTAAAGAACGTTTTCCAGGAGCCGCTTGAAATCCACCACCGCGACGCGGTCGGCGATCCACTGTTTGGACATCTGTTCGAGCGGCGTGGTCCAGACCTTTGAGTTGTAGGGGAACATGAAGGCTTCCGCGATGCCCTCGCCGAACGTGCCCAGAATCCAGTCGCGAAAGTTCCCTGCTTCGCGGCCGCCTCCATTGGCCGCGGCTTTGGCCGCTCCCAGCAAGCAACTGACTTGAACCTCTTTCGGCAGGTACCGCAGATTGCTCTGAAACGGATAGGGTACCCAGCAATCGCCCTTCACAATCCAGCTCTCGCGAATACGCTCGTGAACCTCTTTGCCGAGGACCTTGTCAATCAGTTTGTCAAAATAGGGATAGTGCGAAAAGATGACGTGGCCGCCCTCATCCCACACAAATCCGTGCTTATCAACGTGGGAAGTAGCGTGACCACCGACGTCGCCGGATTTCTCGTAAAGCACCCAGTTGTCATAGCCCAGTTCGTGAAGACGGTAGGCCGCACCCAGTCCCGTCGGTCCCGCTCCGATAATGACAATTTTTTTGCTCGCCATAGATTTAGTCGTGGGATTGGCTATCTTCCGAACTGGATTCAACCAATTGAAAGATATAGCGTTGACTCCATGGAAACCAGCATCTCCAAATCGGACATCGCGACGGTGTGCTAAACTTCCGAGAAATCGTCGGGGGAATACCGAATTGTACCATCTCGCTTTTGCCCCTTTTGCGTTCCGGAAGTAACCCGGGCATCCACCAATCGAATTCCGTTGTTCCCTTCAATCGGGCCTCCAATCAGGGTTCCGGCAATCAGGATCGCCGCTGGCGTACATTCACCGGGAGACACGAAAGATTCTCACCACACTTCGCGCATGGAAAGATACACTAGGAGGCGATGCTGGCGCGGCGTGCCTGGCTGACGAAATGAAAGATTTCCTGAGTACGCTGCCTCCGCAGAAGTATGCCCGGAGGAGGATGAAGTATCGATTCATGGTTTCGGGGCAAGTCATAAGGAACAAAGTCACCTGCGATTTTGGTTGTTCTGGCGGCGCATGCTGGAACGTAACCGGATAGCGCTAAAGTCAAGTACTTAAGCGTTGGGGGCGGGTGATTTCGGAGGCTTTCTTGCTAGCTCGGATCGGGCAGGTTTCCTTCCCTGGAGAGAGGTGGAATATCGCAAGTTTTTTCACTTCGGTCGAAGCGCGCCAACCCCGGTAAGCTAGCCATTCGAATCACATTATGTTTTCAATGACTTACAATCGGAGTTGCGGCGCTATACGGAAGCGGAATTGCTCGTTTATGAAGGTACCCTGATTTCGCAGAACTTGTTATACAACATTAGAGTGTGTCTGCCTATTGGACCGTCCCCTCGCAGCCTCAGCGGGTCCAGGGTAAGGAAAGGACCTTGGGATGGACTCCAGCAATATTGACACCAAGCACAAATTAGAAGTGAACATTGGGAGGATTAAGGACTTGACGACTTCGACCAGCCATCTGATTGCCCCACACGGGGGAGAACTTGTTCAGCTGCAAGTGCCGGCCGCGCGCGCCGCAGAGTTAAAAGCGCATTCGAAGGATTGGCCTTCATGGGACCTGACCGCTCGGCAGCTTTGTGATCTTGAACTGCTGATGAGCGGCGGTTTCTCGCCGCTGCGCGGGTTCATGAACCGCGCCGATTACGAGGGCGTCTGCCACAATATGCGCCTCGCGAACGGTACCCTGTGGCCTATGCCAATCACGCTCGACGTCACCGAGGAATTCGCCAGGAAACTGACGCCGGGCAGCAGTAAGATCGCGCTGCGCGATCCCGAAGGCGTGATGCTCGCCGTGCTCCACGTGGAAGATGTGTGGCAGCCGGACCGCAAAGCCGAAGCCCAGTCCGTTTTCAATTCCACCAGCGCCGCGCATCCGGGCGCCGACTACGCCATCAATAAATCCAATCCCTGGTACGTGGGCGGAAAAATCGAAGAGTTCCAACCCCCGTCCCACTACGATTTTCGCTCGCTGCGCCTGACTCCCGCCGACCTGCGCGCCGAATTCGGCCGCCTCGGCTGGACCACCGTCGTGGCCTTCCAGACGCGCAATCCCATGCATCGCGCTCACGTTGAACTGACCATGCGCGCGGCCAAGCAAGTCGAAGCGAATCTGCTGATCCATCCCTCGGTCGGTATGACCAAGCCGGGCGACGTGGATTATTTCGTTCGCACCCGCTGCTACCAGTTGCTGCTCTCGAAGTACCCGAAGGGCACGGTGGAGCTCGCGATGCTGCCCCTCGCTATGCGATTGGGCGGACCGCGCGAAGCGATCTGGCACGGCCTGATACGAAAAAACCACGGGTGCACCCACTTCATCGTTGGCCGCGATCATGCCGGTCCCGGAAAGGACACCGACGGCAAGCCCTTCTACGGTCCTTACGACGCCCAGGAACTGTTCAAGAAGCATGAGGCGGAAATGGGCGTAATCATGGTTCCATTCCAGATGATGGTGTATCTGCAAAACGAAGACCGTTACATTCCGTCCGATGAAGTACCGCCGGGAGCCAAGGTGCTCGACGTCTCGGGCACGGAGCTGCGCCAGCGCCTCAACGAAGGCCGCGACATCCCGGCGTGGTTCACGTATCCCGAAGTCGTGCAGGAATTGCGCCGGAGCTATCCGCCGCGGCACAAACAGGGCCTCACCATTTTCTTCACGGGGCTTTCGGGATCGGGCAAATCGACCATCGCCAACGCGCTGATCACCAAGTTCCTCGAAATGGGCGGGCGTCCGGTCACCCTGCTCGATGGCGATCTGGTGCGCAAGAACCTGTCGAGCGAACTCGGGTTCTCCAAGGAACATCGCGACATCAACATCCGTCGTATTGGCTATGTCGCTTCCGAAATCACCAAGAACGGCGGCATCGCCATTTGCGCTCCGATTGCTCCCTATGAGGCGACTCGCAAAGCGGTGCGGCAGATGATTGAACCGTTCGGCGGGTTTGTCCTGGTGCACGCCGCCACTTCGATCGAAGTGTGTGAACAGCGCGACCGCAAAGGCCTGTACGCCAAGGCTCGCGCCGGTATCGTGAAGGAATTCACCGGCATCTCGGATCCGTACGAGGCGCCAACCGATGCTGAAGTCGTGATTGACACGGCCAAGCTGAGCCCCGAGGAAGCGGCGCAGACCATCCTTTTACACCTCGAGCGCGAAGGCTTTGTCGGCGCCAACGGCAACAGCTAGGAAGGCAGTTCCCAGTTCTCAGTTCCCAGTGTCTCGATGCGGTTTTGCTTTACGGAGAACTGAGCACTGGAACTGGGAACTACGAAAGTGGATAGCGATGTCAATAAAGTCGATTAGCGCAATGGACTTTATGCCATAATATCCTCCGAAAACAGGCTCTCAGTGCCGGTTCTCAGTTTTCTCAATTCCTTAACCTGGTTTTGCTTTACTGAGAACTGACGACTGAGAACTAAGGACGATTCGAAAGACGGCATGGAATTCTTGCTGCTAAAAGTGGTGATCGGCTTCATCGTTGGAACCCTGATCGGACTCACGGGGGTGGGCGGCGGCGTATTGCTGCTGCCCATGCTGATCTTCGGCCTGCACGTGCCCGCCATCGTTGCGGTCGGCAGCGATGCATTGTGCAACTTCTTCACAAAGATTCCCGCCAGCTTCATGCACTTTCGCAAGGGCACTGTGCGCATGAAAGTCGTTCTGGCGTTGGCGGTCGGCAGTATTCCCGGCTCTTTCCTCGGTGTGTCTCTTCTCGTGCACCTGCGCCAGGTCCATGGCGCCGGAGTCAACGATTTCATCAAGTCCGCCGTGGGATTGCTGCTGGTCGTGGTCTCCGCACTGCTTCTGTTTCAAAGACGGATCGAAGACCATCTCATTGGGCGCCAACCCACGATGCAGTCCTTTGCCGGCATGAGTGCCATCGGACTGGTCGGCGGATTTCTGGTTGGCATGACTTCGGTTGGGTCGGGCAGCATCATTATGATGTTGCTTCTGTTGTTTTATTCGTTCCCTCCCAAGATCATGGTCGGAACTGACATTGCCCACGCCATGATTCTGACTGGCGTCACCGGCCTGCTGCACTTCCGTGCGGGCAACGTCGACGGGCATTTGGTCGAAGCCATACTGATCGGCTCGATCCCCGGCGGCATACTTGGCTCGCATCTGAGCACGCGCGTCCCCGTACTCTGGCTGCGAAGAATTCTGTGCACGGTTTTGCTGATGACGGGAGCCAGAATGCTGTGGGCGTGAAAGGCAGTAACCAGTTGCCAGTACCCAGTATCCAGTGAGTGCGGGTCGGTTCGTCACGGAGAACTTGGGCTGGATGCTGGTTACTAGGTACTGGGTACTTATTTACGGAGAAATAAATGACTTCATCGTCATCCCAAGAAACTCTCGACCGCATACACGCCGCCCTGGAAGCGGCCCGGGCCGTGCTCAACCGCTTCACTCCCGGCGCCATTGCAACCGAATACAAAGTTGGACACGATCCCGTCACCGAGGCCGACCGCGCCGTCGACGACATTCTGCGCAAGACTCTTCTCCGCGCCGGCGAAGGCTGGCTCTCAGAAGAGACCGTCGACGACTTCACTCGCCTCGACAAACAGCGAGTCTGGGTCGTCGATCCGCTCGACGGCACGCGCGAGTTCGTCGAAGGCATCCCTGAGTTCTGTGTTTCGATCGCCATGGTTGAGAATGGCATTCCCGTCGCTGGCGGAATCTGCAATCCGGCAACCGACGAACTCATCCTCGGCTCGCGCGAAACCGGCGTGACCTACAACGGCAAGCCCGCACAGCCGAGCCAGCGCAGGGATCTTTACGGCGCGCTCGTGCTCGCCAGCCGCAGCGAAGTGAAGCGCGGCGAGTGGAAGCAGTTCGAGTCCGCCGAGTTCAACATTCGTCCCATGGGATCGGTCGCCTACAAACTCGGACTGGTCGCCGCCGGCCGCGCCGATCTTACCTTCACGCTGGTTCCGAAAAACGAGTGGGACGTTGCCGCTGGGGCGGCGCTGGTCGAAAGCGCCGGAGGCTGGGTGCTGAAGCTCGACAATTCTCGGCTGCGCTGCAACCAGAAAAATCCGCTGATCTCCGGCCTGCTGGCGGGCGGCCCGTTTTTACGCGATCCGTTGCTCGTCATGCTCGACCGGCACTCGCAGGCGGTCAGCGCCGACAAGCAATCCTAACGTTAGAAGCGTCGTGGCTCCTCGCACATTGTGTTTCTTCGGAAACCCTATGATCATCTGCGCGCAGCTTTGCTGGGGGAACCCCGCGAGTAACATGCCGTTGGTTACTTTAGTTTCCCTGCCTTCAGCCCTATTTTTCCAATCCACGTCGCTGTCACCAGATCGGCCTCTCCGCTGAGACTGCCCGTCCC
>Ga0224555_1000412_pt1 | contig 65317 bp, 61 predicted proteins | sample 714S23034metaG_FD_180687 | JGI IMG/M metagenome (GOLD analysis project Ga0224555, IMG submission 180687) | Peat soil microbial communities from Stordalen Mire, Sweden - 717 S2 30-34 | ecosystem: Environmental > Terrestrial > Soil > Wetlands > Peat | place: Sweden: Norrbotten County, Stordalen... | reverse complement strand
CCAGCATTTTTGGAAGTATCGCTGTCCGTTTTGGGCGGGAGGCTTTTTGGATTATTGGACCCAACGGGCCATGCGCAGCCGGTTGGAACCGATGAAGAAAGTCGCTCGGATGCTGCGGGCGCATGATGGTTTGATTTTGAACTGGTTCAAGGCCAGGGGCGAGGTATCCACCGGTGCGACCGAGGGTCTCAACAATAAAATAAGAGTGGTCACCAGACGTGCGTATGGATTCCGCACCTGCAAAGCCATGGAAATTGCCCTGTATCACAACTTAGGGAAGCTACCCGAACCGAATGAATTCACCCACAAATTCTGCTGACGAGGCAGAAAAATAGCAAGCGATATTTTGATGTTTTCCGACCTAATTCTTGCACAGCGAAACGCAATTAACGGCCACCTGTCGAATCCTTCCATCACCAATCATTGACAAATAAGCGCCGGACCTTCTTCGCGCTTCCTTCCGCCTTCTTCCTGCGGTATGTGTGGGAGATGAATTCGAGAGCATTGCTGGCGTTGTGGACGCTGTTTCTGGCGTCGGCCGCTTTGGCGCGGAATCCCGCGGGCGGCTTGGTCAAGTTGTCCGAATCGGTCCGCTCCAACTATACCAAGTTTGAGTACCAGATCGCCATGCGCGACGGCGTGAAACTTTTCACTTCCGTTTATGCGCCCAAGGACCACAGCCGGCAGTATCCGATCCTGCTGCTGCGGACGCCTTACTCGGTGGCGCCTTATGGCCGCGACAACTATCGCGCCACGGCCGGCCCGTCGGATTCCCTGGCGCGGGAAGGTTTCATTTTCGCCTACCAGGACGTGCGCGGACGGTATCTTTCGGAAGGGGAGTTCATTGACGAAGCCCCACACAAGGCGCATCTGGACGGGCCGACCGACAACGATCCCGCCACCGATACTTATGACACGATAGATTGGCTGGTCAAAAACATGCCCGACAACAACGGGCGCGTCGGGATGTGGGGCGTTTCCTATCCGGGATTCTACGCGGCCTACGGGTTGATCAACTCCCACCCGGCCCTCAAAGCGGTCTCGCCGCAAGCGCCCATGGGGGACGTGGGAAACGGGGACGACTGCTATCATAACGGCGCTTTCTTTCTCGCGGCCAATTTCGGTTTTTTCACCAGTTTCCAGCCGCGCGGGCCAAAGCCCGAACAGTCCAATTTGGGCCGGCGCTTTGATTTTGGAACGAGGGATGATTACGATTTCTATTTGCGCCTGGGGCCGCTGGCCAGCGCGGAAGACCTCTGCTTCCATCATCGCAACGAGTATTGGAGCGACGTGCTCCGGCATCCCAATTACGATGAGTTCTGGGCCTCGCGCGCCTTGGGGCCGCAGATGCGCCATCTCACGTCCCGCGTGCTCCTGGTGGGCGGCTGGTTTGACGCCGAGGACCTGGGCGGCACGCTCAAATTGTTCCGCGCCCTCGAAGCCGACGGAAGCGCGCCCGCCCTGACGCTGGTCATGGGGCCGTGGCCGCACGGCGGATGGTCGGGGGGGAACGGCGACACATTGGGCGACCTGAACTTTGTCTTCAAGACGGGGGAGTATTTCCGCGAGCAGATCGAGTTTCCATTTTTCATGCAGGCCCTCAAAGGGGAAAGCCAGACCAATTTCCCCAAAGCGTGGATGTTCGAGACGGGTGAAAACCAATGGCTTCAATTCCAGGACTGGCCGCCGAGAAACACCGTCCGCCGCTCCCTCTACCTTGAAGCCGGCGGGAAAGTTTCCTTCTCCCCGCCCGCCCGCGCGGCGGAGGGTTTCGACGAATACATCAGCGATCCGGCCAAGCCGGTGCCGGTGACGGGCGAGATCGGAGCCGGCATGCCCGGCGATTACATGACTGGCGACCAGCGTTTCGCGTCCCGGCGCACGGACGTGCTGGCTTACCAGACCGAACCCCTGGAAAACGACCTGACCCTGGCCGGCCCCGTCACGCCCGTATTGCGCGTTTCGACCTCCGGCACCGATTCGGATTTTATTGTCAAACTAATAGACGTGTATCCGAACAATGCACCCGATCCGACGCCGAACCCGCGGAGCGTGCATTTTGGAGGTTATCAGCAGATGGTGCGCGGGGAGCCGTTCCGGGGCAAGTTCCGCCGGAGCATGTCGCGGCCGGAGCCGTTCACGCCCGGCCGGCCGGCGAAGATTGAGTTTGCGATGCCGGACGTGCTGCACACGTTCAAGGCGGGCCATCGGATCATGGTGCAAATTCAGAGCAGTTGGTTTCCGATGGTGGATCGCAACCCGCAGCAATTCGAGGACATCCCCGGCGCCAAGGCGTCTGATTTTCAGAAGGCCGTCGAGCGGGTCTATCGCGGCGGCAAGGAAGGCACGCGCCTGGACGTGCTGGTGATGGAAGGCCAAAATGCGGCGAATCCAACAAAATAGCCGTTGACTTACTTTTCTGAGAATGTAGTATTCATGCATGAATGCGGCCACTAAAACGGACACTGTCTGCTTTTCCACAAAGGGCCAGGTGGTCATCCCGCGCAAGCTGCGCAAGGAATTTGAGATCGAAGGAGGCACCAAAGCGTTCGTGCAATCCACGCCCCAAGGCATCCTGATTAAACCCCTCACGGCACGACACATCCACAACCTTCGCGGTTCGTTGAAAGGCAGCAAAGCCTTCGAGGTATTCAAGAGCGCGCGCGAAAAGGAGCGGTCGTTGTAATATGGCCGCCAAAGTGCTGGATAGTTGGGCGCTGATGGCCTATCTCCAAGACGAACCGGCGGCTGAGGAAGTCGAGAAGCTTCTGCTCAAAGCCGCCGAGAACAAGCACAAGCTGCTCCTGTGCGTCGTGAACTGGGGCGAGATTTACTACTCCATCGCCCGCGCGGAGGGCGAGGCCGTCGCCGAACAGAAAGCCGCCGATATCGCCACCCTGGCCATTGAACTGGTTCCGGTCAGCGATGACCTGCAACTGGTCCGCGAAGCCGCGAAGCTCAAGGCGGCCAGGAAGATGGCCTATGCCGATTGTTTCGCCGCCGCCCTGGCCAAACTCCGAGGCCTGGAGGTCGTCACCGGCGACCCGGAGTTCAAGGCCGTTGAGAAGGAAGTCAAGGTGGCCTGGTTGCCTCAGAAGTAACGTGCGATTGTCAGGACTGATCTCGATGAAGTTTTAGGGGAACAACTGCCAGTGGCCGGGGATATTTGGGGAGAAAAAGCCGCGCTCGCTGGTAGCGTGCAAACTTTATTGGCGGACTTGCTTAGGCTTCCTGCTCGGCGCTCCAATCGCCCAGGCGCAGGAACTCCCGAATTTTTCGGCGTTCGTAGCGATTTTTTTGGGCTTTGGCCGATCTATTGTCGGCTTGACGGAAGGGATGTTTGGTATTGCGGACAGTTTCCTGAATCAAGTTCAGCGTCTTTGTCATACTCAATCCTTCATTCCACATAGGCATGGCCGCTTTACTGCGGCGCCGCCTTGCAATCCTGCTCCGGGCTCAACACAGCGGTTCTCCTACCGTTGCGGTATCCGGGCTACGGGATCGCAACAAGGGGTAAAAACCCCCGATCTCCATTCAATATCCACCCTGGACCCCGCCAAAGTCAAGTTACATCTTCGCAATTTTTTTTCGACCTCGTGAAATTCGCCGCGAAGGATGCCGGCGGTGACCAGTTTTCCGCCCGGCTTGAGCAGGTTGCGGATTCTCTCCGCCTGGTTGACCAACAGATCGCAGATCAGGTTGGCGCAAATAACATCGTAGCGCCGCCGGGGAACCAGCGGCAGCCGGGTCAAGTCGGCGCGCCGCAACACGACGCGAACCCTGTTCCGCTTGATGTTGTCGCGGCTGGAACGAACCGCCGCCGGGTCGTTGTCCAAGGCCTCCACGGGGCTGTAGCCAAGTTTGGCGGCGGCGATGGCCAGGATGCCGGAGCCGCAGCCGATATCCAGGAACGACTGCTTCGCGCCTTGGCGCCGGAAACGGGCGAGTTGCCGCAGGCAATAGAGCGTGGTCGGATGCTGGCCGGTGCCGAAACTCAGCCCGGGGTCCAAAACGACGACACGCTGGCCGGGCCGGGGGCGACGCCGGCTCCAGCCCGGCTTGAGCAGCAGCCGCCCGCCAATATCAATCGGCTGGAAATGGCGTTTCCAGGACTCGGCCCAGTTTTCCCTTGGCAGCGGCTTGATGGCGAGCCTGGCTTGGCCCAGATCGAGCTGCCACTCCCTCAAGCCCCCCAAAGCCTCCTGCAAGCTGGCGCGCAGGACGCGTTGCGGCGCAGGCAACCCGGCAGGATACACGGTGACGACGACCTCGCCGGTCTTGGCGCTCCGGTAAACCGACGGCGTCTGGCAAAAAGTCCGCTCCAGCAGGCAAGCGATGGCTTCCTCGCCTTCGGATGTCGTGCGAATGGAAACCTGCCACAGGCGGGGCGGGATCACTGCAACTTGGAGAGGGTGGCCTTGATGGCGTTGAAATTGGGCAAATCCTTGGGCGTGGGAGTCTGCTCGGCGTATTGCACGATGCCCTTTTTATCAATGACAAACGCGGCCCGGGCGGAAGTGTCGCCAATGCCGGCCAGATTCGGGAAAAGCACGTCATAAGCCTTGGTCACGGTCTTGTTCAAATCGCTGACCAGGGTGATGCCGATTTTTTCCTGTTTGGCCCAGGCTTCCTGGGCAAAGGGCGTGTCCACGCTCAGGCCGATGACGGCGGCGTTGAGGCTGGCGTATTGGCCAAGGCCGGCGGAAATCTCGCACAATTCCTTGGTGCAGACGCCGGTGAAGGCGGCGGGGACGAAGAGGAGCACGGTATTTTTGTGGCCGAAATTCGCGCTCAAACTGACATCCACCAAGTCGTTGCCGTTTTTGGATTTAAGGGTGAAGTCCGGCGCTTTGGAACCAACTTTGATAGGCATAAATATAATTTGTTACGTGTTTGCGTTTATGAACCGAATAACCTGCCCTTTATAATATAAGCGTTGCCTCTCGTGTCAAACCGTGATTTTTACGGGAACCATGGACTCGCCCGCGCCGGGAGTGGCCGGGTCTGACCGGCAAAGTTTGCCGCTTTTAAACGCGGGACGATCTTAGTCGGGATAATTAACTCCCCATGTACTCGTCCGCATTCGATTGATCTGGCAGTCGCTACCATCTGCAAATACATTGTGGCGCACAAGACGCGGGATTTTCGGGGAATGGAAAAAATGAATCACGAACTTTCAATCCACGTTCAAGAAGAGATGGAGCGGAGGGGCATCCCGCTGGCCGTCGTGGAGGCGGTCCTGGCTGCGCCAGCCCAAAAAATGCCTGAACACGGCGACGTTGTGTGTTATCAATCCAAGGTGGACATTAACCAGAAGACGTATCTTGTGCGGGTGATGGTGAATGAAACGGCGACCCCGCCAAAAGTGGTGACGGTGTATCGAACGAGCAAAATCAGCAAATACTGGAAAATAACACTATGAAAGTGACTTATGACCCGGAGGTGGACGTGTTGCGGATTCTGTTCCGTGACGTGCCGATCGAAGAAAGCGACGAGGACAAGCCCGGCGTAATTCTTGACTACGACAAGGAGGGCAATATGGTCGGCTTGGAAGTGCTGAACGCCTCACGGCGTGTCGAAAATCCGCGGGGTGTGGAGTACGCGGTGACCTCGTGAGATTGGTTCTTCAAAACCCTTTCATCTGCTCCAATTGCGACTTGATGAGGCTGCGCATGATTTGCGCTTCGACGGGGGAAAGGCCGCTTTGGCGCAGGTTGACGGAAAAGGCGGCCAGCCAGGTGTCGCCGCCGGGGCGATAATGAAGTTCGACCGTGAGGCGTTGTTCCAGGTCGTCCATGTGGCCGGCGCCATAAAAGATCGCGATGGAGCCGGAGCGGGGCGCTTTTTTGAGTTCAGCCTTGAGATCGGCCATGAGATTCTTATTGCGGGCCTGGATGAGGACCTTGATGAGTTGCTTCCACTCCGGCGGCAAGCCTTGCACGTCGGACAAATCACCCTTGATCTGCCCCACGGCTTCGATGAAGGCCAGCTTGGTCATGGCCTGCAGTTCGGGACTGGCGGCGACGATCTGCATCCCCACCTTGAAAAGCGAGCCGAGAAGGGAACTGCCGTCCATGATTTGCAGGAGAGTATTGAAGGAGGCGTTGCCGCCACCCGTCCGGCCGGGCGCGGCGGGCGGCTGGCCGGCGGCCATGATGCGCTGGATTTGAAGGATGGAAAGGTCGCTGTTCAGGAAATTGGCGCGGTCATAATCAATGGCGTCCAGTTGAAAGACCAAGCCGAGGGAATGGGCGAGGGTGGATTGCATGGAATAATTGCCGACGGCGTTGGTTTGCGGCGCGGCGGGCATGGGAGCATGGCTGGCAGAGGCGGCCTCGTGAGCATGATGCTGGCGGGACTCAGGGTTGATGCCTTCATAAAGGACGACCGTTTGGGCGTCGAGAAAGTGTTGCAGGGCGCGGTAATAATCCGGTTCGCCCACGTGCATGACGGCGGCCAGCCAGACGGTCGGGCCGCGATGGCGCGCGGGGACGAATTTGCGAAGGGCAATTTGCAACTGGACGGTATCCGCGTCCGGGTTGGCAATGCGGGTGTAGGGCTGGGGAGCGGGGGCCGGGGCGGCAGGAGGGCGCGTGGAACAACCCGCCAGCGCCAGAGCCAGAGCCGGCGCGCCAAGAAAGACAAGAACCAATTTCCGCATGGAACGATATTAACGGCTGCGGGCGGCGGTCATCAAGAGAATGGAGGGAACAAAAAGCCGATACCGAGGACGATCAAGGGAAGAAGAACAGGTTTAAAGCTGGCGGCCCTTACCAAACGCCGTAATTGTTGTCCGACAGGGAGGAGGCGGCGTTGGTTTGCATCTGCGGGAGCGTTCGCCACTCCACGTGGCCATCGGCAAAGCCAACATTGCCGCCCACCGCCCCGACGCTGGCGACGCTGTTGCCGGGCAGACCCACAGTGAAGGAGGAGCTTTGCACCATGGCCGCGCCTGCGGCGGTATGCGGCGCCACCTTCATTTGGGCTGGAAAATAGCCGGAGCTTACGCTGCTGGCCGTCCAGTAATTGGCATCGGCCAGCAACTCGTTGGTCGGAGTGCCGGTGGTGGGCATTTTGACCGGCAGCACAATGGAATCCGGGCTTTTGGAGGAGATGGCCACGCTTCCCGCCAAATAGCTGTAGCCGATGACGTAGCCAATACTCGGGATGTGTTGCGCCACGGCGTTCGGGTTGGAGCTGAAAACGATATTGGGGCAATAAAGAATGCTGGCATTGCCTTCGGCAAGATCCACCAGGTTGGTAAAGACGGCGTCGGAAAGGATAATCGAATGGTAATAACCTTTGTCATCCGCAGGGGTGGGCAGGAAGTTCTCGTCGGCGTCGGCGTACATTTCCAAGACCTGCAAATCCTGGCGGAGGTTGCTCTTGCAGACGGCGCGGCGGGTTCTTTCCTTGGCGGTGGACAAGGCGGGCAGCATGATAGCCGAAAGCAGCGCGGTCATGGCAATAACGACCATCAGTTCCACCAGGGTTAACCCGGAGGTCTTAGCTCGCCCATGAGACCTGCAATAGAGGGCTATCGCCATAATTGTCCGTCGTTTTAGTTCGTCTGTGGTTAAAATATGCCGCAAGTGCCCAAGGAATGCAACAAATATTTTTGTAGGGAAAAACCTCGCAAGAGCGCCGCGCCTGAGGGGTGGGAGCGCGAGCGTCTGGACACGCCCCCTTAAAGCTCATTCTCCTTTCACGATTTTAAGGTAATTTTTCTGTTGCTCTATTCGATATATGGTTTATGATGTGCATCAAGATGCATATAGAGCATGAAGGGATTTCCCCCTCTCCGGGAAAGATGAGGGCGGGTTTTTTGCGCCCTTTACACGGCGCGCTCCGTCGTGAAGTTGGCGTGGAGGGGCGCACCCATTTTTATTTGGCTGGCTAGGCTCCAGCAAGGATTTGACCCTGCCGTTGGAGATCCCACCGGGGGCACCAGAAGGCGGCGAGGGTTGAAAGCAAGATAAAATGCACATAAACAACAAAAAGAAGGAAGTTATGAAGTTAATTAACATCAAAAACAGTCAATTGGCAGTGATTGGGGGAGTCGCCTTTTTGGCGGCCTGTGCCACAACCATGCAGGCGGAAGGCGTTCAGTCCGGCTGGTATGTCAGCTCTGACGCCGGACTTAACTTGATGCCAGGCGTTCGGGGCGGGGGACACGCCAACGGCAATGACATTAGGACCGATGCCGGCATGCGGTATGGTCTGGAAGCGGGTTACGGATTCAAGCTGGCGGAGCATTTGACTCTGGGAGCGGAGGCGGAATCAGGGATTATTTACAACGGCCTTAGTTCGATCAAGAGCGGCGGCGCGGAGCAGGAATTGGGCGGCAATCTGTACCAGGTTCCCATCCTCGCTAATTTCGTCATGCGCTATCAATATGGCAAGTGGGCTCCTTATGTTGGTGTCGGTGGGGGCTTGGACTATATCTCTGCCAACGTGTGGTCGAGCGGCAATGGGCCAGTGACTGCGGCAGGCAGTGACTTTGGTCCGGCCGTGCAGGCGCTGGCCGGAGTGAAATACCAATTGAGCGACAAGTGGGAATTGGGCTTGGGCTACAAGTACCTGGCGGCCCTTTCCGAGAAGCTTGGCGGCGACATTGGTGATCGGCTTAGCACGGTGAATAACCACTCCATCAGCCTGTCCGTCACGTACCACTTCTAATTGTTTGCAGGCCTGACGGCCTTTTTCCCGCCGGCGCCCGGTTCCTCCGGCGCCGGTGAGGATGGCAACCACCCCCTGTTTCGGATTGTGCCGGAGCAGGGGGGGGCGTGGCAAATCAAACCATTTCCAGCCTCTCAGTTTTACTGCCCCGGCGGAGGTCCGTCCGGCGGCCCATTTCCGTCCGGCGGCCCATCTCCAGGCGGCGGTTCGTCGCCACGGGCAGGCCGGGCTGGCAGGTATTCGTCCTGGGTCAGCTTCCCGTCGCCATTTTTATCCAGCGTCAGCAAGGCGGCGGAAGCGTTGGCAATCTCGCTGGCATCAATGATGCCATCCCCGTTGACGTCCAGCGCCTTGACCAGCGGCAGGATGGGCGGGCGTCGTCCGTCCGGGCCGGACATAAGAGCGTTGGTGCCTTTGGCCCAAGGCCCGATGTACTCATCCACCGTGAGCTTTCCGTCGCCGTTCTTGTCCAGCGTCTTCAAGGCGGCGGGAGCGTTGGCGATTTCGTTGGCGTCAATAATGCCGTCGCCATTGGTATCCAGCGCCTTGATGATCAGCGGCATGGAATGGCGATGCCGTCCGCCTCCCGGAGGAGGCTGATTGGTTCCCTGCTGTGGAGGCGGGCCGTCACCCTGATCGGGCGGCGGGCCGTCAGGTTGGGCGGTGGCGGCCCAGGCCGCCAGCAAAAATAACGCCCCCACGACCCGCCCTCCGTATTGGAACCCCAATGCGAATCCGCCGGCCGCCGGGAGCAATGCCGCCCCCGCGACCCATGATGTTTTGTTCATAGTATTTGTCTTTCTATTGCGGAAACAAAAGCCAGGCGGCCACCAGGCCAGTCTGAGGTTGCCTTTGTTTCTCGTACATAAGACTAGACCGCAGCCATGTTAAGAGATGATTGGCCAAAACCGGGAAAATTGTTAAGAGAGAGTTAATTTGGCCGCTTTTTGCCGAAAACATCGGAAACGTCCAGCACATTTTCCGAAACCAGGTCCACGCTTTCCCCTGGCGCCCGCGCCCGCGCCCGCTGCAACTGGCGGTCAATGTCCGCCACCGTTTCGGCAGCGAAATACTTGATGGCTCCGGCGCTCAATTCCGCCCGGAAAATGACAATGAGCAGCGCGTTGTCGTCTATGTTGCAAAAGAGGAGGCTGGCGTGTTCGCCTTGCTGGTAAATGCAGGCGAAATTGGCCTCGCCCAGGCGCTCGGCGATGGCCTGCGTGGCGCAAAACGAACCCGCCGCCAGAGCCGCGATGGTCGTCGTGTCGAATTGCTCCACCGCGCCGCGCTGGGCGATGATGGGGCCGCCTTTGTCAATGACCAGGGCGGCGGTGGCTTCGCTCTTGTGCAGCAATTGGTCCAGAGCGCCGTCCAACATCTGAACGTCTTCCTGGATGAGCGGCGGGAGGCCCGGCATATCAGATGGCCTTTCGCGCCCCTTCGTTGATGAATTTGTTGAGCAGCAGGCGCGTGATCATGTTGAGCGACTCGAACACGCCCTCGCAACGGCAGGCCACGGCCGGGAAGGAAGGCGCCTGCGCCTCGCGGTTGTTGAGCAGAAAATCCATGTATTCCATGGGCGCGATGTTGGGCAGGTCGCGCTTGTTGTATTGCAGGACGTACGGGATTTCCGCCAAGTTGAGTTTGAGCGTTTTGAGGTTGTCCTCCAGATTCTGGAAGCTCTCCGCGTTCTCGGCCATCTTGTCGTATTGCGAATCGGCCACAAAGACGATGCCGTCCACCCCGCGCAGCACCAGTTGCCGGGTGGTGTTGTAAATGACCTGGCCGGGCACGGTGTAAAGCTGAAATTTGGTTTTGAAGCCCTTGATGGCCATGGCTTCGATGGGCAGAAAATCGAAAAACAGCGTCCGATCCGAACTGGTGGCCAGGGAGACCAGCTTGCCCTTCTCCTGCACGTTTTGCACGTTGCCGTGGACCTGTTCCAGATTGGTCGTCTTGCCGCCCTTGCCGGGGCCGTAGTAAACGATTTTGACCTGCAGTTCCTTGGTCGCTTGATTGATGATTGCCATAGTGAGTTAGTGATTCTGCTGGGCCAGTTCGGCGGCGATTCGCTCCAAAGCCGCCTCGGGCAATGCCTGCCCCGGCTGGCCCAAGGCCGCCAGATACAGCGTTCCGGCCCTGCATACGACGCAGGAGGCCGGGCCGGCCGAAAGCCTCAACGCGCGCAACGTCCCCAATTGAACCTCTCCGGCGCAAAGGCCGGCGTGCGTGAAGATGCGCGGCAGAAACGCGGCCAGCGTCTCCGCCTTCAGCGGCGCCGGCATCTGTCCGGCCACCAGCAATCCATCGTTGGATGCCAGCAGGACGCCCGCAACGCCCGGCAGCGACAGAATCTGTTTTGCGATTTCCTGCGGCGTCCAATCTCTTTTTTCGGGTTGACCGAGGATTTGACCCAAAACATTGGCCGCAGCCGCCGGCGCGGGTTGCGGCGGCGCAACGACGGGCGCGGCTGACGGCGCAGGCGCGGGCGCGGCGTGACGCCCCAGGCCCGCGAAAAGGTCCGGCAAGTTGGCGTCTATGGAAACGACTTTGCGCGGGGTTGCGGCGCGGTGTTTCGCCAGGAAAAGCGGAACGATGACTTGCAGCGGCAGTTCCACCTGGCACTCGCCATTGGCTGGCGGAGGCACGGGGGGGCTCAACCACCCGCACAACTCGGCCCAGGTGAAAGCAATGCGGCCGGATTTCATGCCCGCTTCCAGATGGCCGACTGGGATCGAAATCGTGGAGTTTCCCAGATTAAACATCTCAATTTCCTGTCGAACTGGGGCGGGCCACGCGGCGGACACGGCAGCCATGGCTATTCCCACCGTTTCGCCGGCTGGGACGTGCGCGGCGGCGGGCGGCACAATCGGGGCGGCCGGTTTCGGCAGAACGGGTGCGGCCATTGTGGCAGCGGCGTCTCGCCGCTGATCCTTCTGACCCACAGAGCCGGGACGGCTCTGCCACGCCGTTTCAACCTTTGATGCCGCCGCCGGAGCGGGAGCCTCCTTGGCAGCGTGAGGGAGCCGTCCGTGTTCAGTTCCGAAGATGCCTGTCACTGCGTCCGGCACGGAGGTCTGCTTTTGATCAGGACGCCGGGCCAGTCCGGCGGGGCCAATGGCGGCCAGAATCAGGGGCAAAGGCAAATCAATGAGCGAGTTGTCATGCGCGGCATTGTCCGTGAAGGTGCCGGGCGGCGAACCTTGGCGCAACTGGCCGAAAGGAATCCTGACCGCGCCTGTTCGCAATTGCGCCAACGCGAAGCTGGCGGACAAGGGAAACAACACGCCGGGGCGTGACAAAACCTGCGCCGCCAGTTCATTGGGCAGCCGCGCAAGAATCTCGTTCAACGGCAAAGAGATCACGTCACCGGTTTGCGTCAGGGCCGGCCTTGCTGCGGGCGCGGGCGGCGGGGGGGCTGAAACCGCTGGCGGCTGCGGCGGCGGGGCGGCAGTTGGCGGCGGACTGCCCGGTTTCCAGAACAGTTTCTTAAAAAGTCCGAACATGGATCGTGCTATTTCTTATAATGCCAAAACTCAAGGATGCTTGTCTATGGCAATTTTCCAGGGCGAGCCTTCCTTTCCACCCTCTGAACCCCTTGGATTTGCGCTCGTTTTCTCCTCAAACCGAGTCATTTTGAGCGGCAAGATTTTCCCATGCCTGATAGACAGCAATATACGCGCCAGACGGCGTGTTCCGGTTTCTAAAGAGACAATTTTTGCGCCGGCGCGGTTTTTCCGCCTGACCGGCGGGCATGACCCTGAAATTCTTTCGGGCCAATTCCGATTGCTTAAAACCAGGCGAGGATTACCATTGGGGCCGCCCTTATGGAGAAGATTGCGCCAGGACAAAAGGACCACGCCAACGGCACGCATGAAAACCATCTTTGGGCTGCCTCTGATACGGTTTGCGCCCATGCCAGCCTCCAGTCGCGGACCAAAATTTTGAAAACATGAACGACTCCCAAGAACCCAATTTACCGCCCAAGGGACAATTTCTCGTGTATCAAACCGATGACGGACACCTCAAGATTGATGTCCGGCTGGATGGGGAAACGGCGTGGCTGACCCAGGCCCACATGGCCGAGTTGTTTCAAACCACGGTTCCAAACGTGAGCATGCACCTCCGAAACGTCTATGCCGAGGGCGAATTGCAGGCGGCGGCAACTGTTAAGGAATTCTTAACAGTTCGACAGGAAGGAAACCGGCAGGTGTCCCGATCGGTTGAGTATTACAACCTCGACGCCATTATTTCCGTCGGCTACCGCGTCAAAAGCGCCGTGGCCACCCGCTTTCGTATATGGGCCACGCAAAAGCTGCGCGAATTCATCGTCAAAGGGTTTGTTCTGGACGACGAGCGCCTGAAGAATCCCGATCAGCCATTCGATTATTTTGAGGAGTTGCTCCGGCGGATTCAGGACATTCGCACTTCCGAGCGGCGGTTTTATCAAAAGATCACCGACATTTACGCCACCAGCATTGATTACGACCCCACCCAACTGGAGAGCATCGGGTTTTTCCAGACCGTGCAGAACAAAATGCACTGGGCCATCACGGGGCAGACGGCGGCGGAGATCATCCATGCCCGCGCCGACAGCAACAAGCCCCACATGGGCCTGACCAACTGGCGCGGCGCCAAAGTGCGCAAACAGGATGTCACCATCGCCAAGAATTACCTCAACGAGCAGGAACTTGCCGCTCTGAACAATCTTGTCGAGCAGTACCTCGTCTTCGCCGAAGGCCAGGCCATGCGGCGCGTCCCCATGCACATGAGCGACTGGATCGCCAAGCTCAACGCTTTCCTGACCTTGAACGAGCGCGCCATTTTGGACCATGCCGGAAAAATCTCCCACGAGATGGCCAGGGAGCTTGCCGAGGCGGAATACGAGATATTCCACCGCAAACAGATTCAAGAATCCGACCAAGCCGGGGGTGATTTTGACAAGGCCATCCAACAATTGCCGCCGCCGCCCAAGCGGAAGAAGGGCGGCAAGAAATGAGCCTGAACTCAGCAGATGTTTTTAGCCACAAAGGAACACAAGGATCACATAGATAAGAACTTATGGAAAAGATTGCGCCATCAGAAAAAGACAACGCCAACGGCGCGCTCGAAAATCATGATGACACTCCGCCAACTGGCCGCTGAACCGCCCGCGTTGCCCACGCGCACGGCCTGGTACCTCGCCGAACTTGGCGAGGCGCGCGGCAAACAGGACTTATTCACCCATCAGTCCCCGCAAAAACTTAAACTGCTGCGAGAACACGCGCTCATCGAAAGCGCCGTTTCTTCCAACCGCATTGAAGGGGTGGAGGTGGACAAGTCACGCATCGGCACGTTGATGTTCGGCAAGCCTGCGCTTCGTGACCGCGATGAGGAAGAAGTGCGCGGCTATCGCGACGCGCTGAAACTCATTCACGAGAGCGGCGCGAAACTTCCCGTCTCGGACGCCACCGTCAAGAGACTCCACAAACTTTGTCGCGGCGAAATCTGGGATGCCGGCGCCTACAAGGAGAAAGACGTGGACATCATCCAGACCTTCGCCGATGGCCGCAGCCGTGTCCGTTTCAAAACCGTTCCGGCCATGCAAACACCCAAGGCCATGTCGGAGATGATCGGACTCTGGCAGGCCGGCATGCGAGAAAAATGGGTCCCTCCTCTTGTGCTGGCCGCCGCGCTGAATCTTGATTTTCTTTGCATCCATCCGTTCCGTGACGGCAATGGGCGCGCTTCGCGTCTGCTCCTTTTGCTCGCCTGCTATCATTGCGGGCTTGAAGCCGGGCGTTACATCAGCCTCGAACGCATCATCGAGGACAACAAGGAGCGGTACTACGAAGTCCTCGAACAAAGCTCCCAGCGCTGGCATGAAGGCAAACATGACCCCTGGCCGGCGATCAACTTCCTGCTCTTTATCCTGACGCAGGTATGCAAGGAATTTGAGCAGCGCGTCGGCCAGATCAAATCTCCGCGCGGCGAAAAAACCGCGTTTGTTGAGGAAGCCATGGCCCGACAAACCGGACTATTCAGCTTGTCCGATCTGCAAAGCGCATGTCCCAGTGTGAGCGTGGACCTCATACGGAGCGTTTTAAAGCGGCTTAAAGGCGTGTCCATTGAATGCCTGGGACGCGGGCACACCGCGAAATGGAGGAAAATAGCCAAATAGGTAATACCCTTTTAATCAGGTAGTGAATCAGGTATTAAAGCGAAAACCCGGTTCTCCATCCTCCAGCAGCATGGCGATCACTTCGTGAAGGTTGGCTTGGAGTTCGTCGAGGGATTCCGCCTGCGAGTGAGCGCCGGGAAAACCCGGCACGTAGCCTACCAGCAACCCGGTTTCCGGGTCGCGTTCGACAACGGCGGTATAATTCTTCATGGCCGCATTATCCCCCTTTTCAATAATTATGCAAGGAGATGGAAGGGTCAGGGTTCGACGAGTCTCACCCTACCGTAAAGGATGCTGCCGATTGGCCGGCGCATTGGAATTGCGCCGGGGCGGGGAAGGCTTACCTCGTCCCCATGTCTTCGATGGCCGAACAGTTCGAAAGCAAACTGGCGGCGTGGTTTGTGCGTCAAATTGGATTGCTCTATGCGGTGGAAAAGCTCCTGCGCGAGAAGAAGGCTGGGCCACGGATGCGGGCGGCAATGCGGAACTGGCATGAGGTCCGTTTGGGCGCAAACGCCCGAATCAATGCCCTGGCCGCCTGGCGGGTTTTCCAGATAGCGATGTCCAGGCCGCGGTTGCACGCGACGAGCACAGCAAAGTCAATTTCGGGTGCGATGCACGCGACGGAGTGCGACATTCCGTTGCTTCCGCCGTGCCAGAGACAGCGGCCAGTGTCTCCAGACCGGGTGCCTTTTGCCCAACTGGCTGTGCTGATAAACGCTCCGGCACGGTAAGTCACGGCGGGTGTGGCATCACCAGTTGCCAGGAAGGTTACCCCGCGCATGACCCACCCCTTAGAATAAGTTGCGGTGGGTGCGACCGCGTGCAATTCCGCAAATGTATCCAGCTTGAGCAGCGCCGCCTGGCAACGCGGATTGCCCGGATCTCCGCGCAAATGGAGCCTGATAAATCTTGCCCAATCTGTAATTGTCATGTGGGCCATGCCGGCTGGGCCGTAGTACAATGGGAATTGCGCGGCAGGGCTGCCCGGGTCAATCGGTTTGCCAACGAACGAGGAGTGGCCCCAGGGTTGATCGGTTTTACCAGCGGTGCCGGGCTGCCCGAATCCGCCCGTGCTGATGCCCAGTGGCTGAAACAGTCGTTCGCGCATCAGGTCTTCCCACGCACGACCGGTGAGGTGTTCCAGCACTGCCCCCGCGAGAATGTAGCCCTCATTGGAATACCAGTATTTGGTGCCCGGAGGGATTCTTGGCGAGCGCGAAAGGGCCTGCCTCGCGATTTCCAGGCGTTGCTGCGGCAAGGTTCCCAGCCGCGATCGAGGGGGCCGCATCAACTCGGGGCCGCTGCGCAAGCTGGCGTAGGGTGCGCGCAAAAGGTTAAACACCCGAACTGGACCGTCCGGGTCAAAGCGCAAGCCGGCGCGGTGTGCGAGAACCTGCCGCACTGTCACTTTCTCCCACGCCGGGTGCATGGGCTTCACCGTGTCGGCAAAAAGTTCGCCCAATGGGGTCGTCCAATTCAACTTGCCTTCCTCGACGAGCATCGCGACGAGCGTCGCGGTCATGGGTTTGGTGCAGGAATTAAGGAGAAATAGATCATCGAGCGTGATGCGCTCTGCGGTCCCTCTCTTTCGAACCCCGGCGACACCTTGGGCGATGATGCGCTCGCCCCGCAGAACGGCGGCGGCCATGCCGAAACATTCGCCTCCTCTGCCGAGTATCGCTTGCAGTTCACTGTTTAGGGTAACTTCTGCCGGAAAAGTCATACTCTAAGATTTCGCGCCTCTCGATTGAGAATTGGTCATTGAGAATTTGTCATTGGTGATCGGATCCGATGCCTTGCCTGCCTCTGGTTTCCTGGCGGCTTTGGCGGTCGCAATAGATTTTCCCAAGATGCGGCAAAGTTGGTGGCATTCATCCACCAACACGGCGACCCGCTTGGCCGGCAGCAACTCGGCGAGAATAATGAATTTTAGCCAACCACGCGTTTCGACCAATTCCTTCAAGGCGATATTGACCTTGTGAACGAAATCCGCGCGGCTCTCTCCGGAACGGGCTTCGTCGTAATTTGGCGCCGCCGCGATCCCGCTGCGGACGATTTGGCCAGCGACGTGACGGCCCACACGGGTTTCCGGCAGCGCATCCACCACTTTGGCAATGCGGGCGGCAAAATGCCACAACCGGGCGGAAAGTTCTTCGGGCGTCATGCCGATGTTCTTTACATAACCAATCACCAATTTTCAATGACCAATTCTCAATCTCAATCGTTGCCATCACTGACTTCTTGCCCAAGGCAGATGAGCGCATACAAGAGTGAATTGCTCACAGTCAGGGTCCGACGGTGAGTTTTTGCCGGCGCATTGGAATTGCGCCGGGGCGGGGAAGGCTTACCTTGTTCCCATGTCTTCGATGGCCGAACAGTTGGACAACCTGCCGCTCCAGCGAGTCGCCATCCCCGACCTCTGGCAACAGCAGGCCGTCTCGGCTTTGCGCGCGGGCAGCGACGTGGTGGTGCAGGCGCCGACCGGCGCGGGCAAAACGCTGATTTTCGAGCTTTGGTCCAACCAGGGACATAATCGCGGACAAGCCATTTACACCGTGCCCACGCGCGCCCTGGCCAATGACAAATTGGCCGAGTGGCGGGCGCGCGGCTGGGACGTGGGCATCGCCACGGGGGATTTGTCGGAGAACCTTTTCGCGCCGGTGCTGGTGGCGACGCTGGAAACGCAGAAGAACCGGCTCATCCAGGGGGAAGGACCGGCCTTGCTGGTGGTGGATGAGTATCAAATGCTGGGCGATTTGGATCGCGGCCTCAATTATGAGCTGGCCCTGGCCTTGGCGCCGCCCAAGACCCAATTGCTCCTGCTCAGCGGCAGCGTGGCCAATCCCCAAAGCGTCGTGCAATGGCTGCAACGGCTCGGACGCAAGGCAGTCCTTGTCCGGCACGATTTGCGCCCCGTGCCGCTGGAGGAAGTCCAGGCGAACAATCTGAATTATCACGTGCCGCCGGAAATTCGCGCGTATTGGCCGCGTTTGGTGGCCAAGGCGCTGGCGGAGGATTTGGGGCCGATCCTCATTTTCGCCCCGCGCCGCCAGACGGCGGAGTCCATGGCCAATGAGTTGGCCCGGGTGTTGCCCACGCCCAATCCGTTGAGCCTGAGCGCGGAACAAAAGGCGCTGGCGGGCGAGAGACTGGCCCGCATGCTCAAGAGCCGCGTGGCCTATCATCACAGCGGCTTGAGTTACGCGGCGCGGGCGGGAGTGGTCGAACCGCTGGCCAAAGCGGGGCAATTGCGGGTTGTGGTGGCGACGATGGGACTGGCGGCGGGCATCAATTTCTCCTTGCGCAGCGTGGCGCTGGCGGCGGAGTCGTATCGCCGCGACAACCGGGAACAGTTGCTGCGGGCCGATGAGATTTTGCAAATGTTCGGGCGGGCGGGCCGGCGCGGATTGGATGAGACGGGCTTCATTCTCATTTCGGCCAACGAACTGCGGATGCTGGATGCGCGGCCGGGCCATTTGGCGCGCGGCGGGTTGGTGGATTGGAACGTGTTGCTGGGACTGATGGACGCGGCGGCGGCGCGGGGCCTGCACCCGTTTCGCGAAGCGGTGCGCGTGCAGGAAAGGCTCTTCACGACCAAGCCCATCGTCCTGGGCATTGAGGAAGCGATTCTGCATCCCGACGCGCCGTGCGGATTGAAGAGCGACGCCGAACGCGCCCGGCACGTCCGCCGGCGCGTGCGCCAAATGTTCAACAGCCGGGGACAATGGGAGAATTATCCCGCCACCCTGGAGCGTCCCGCGCGCGAGGTGGTGGTGATGGAAAGCGCGGACACGTTGCGCTGCCATTCCGTGCTGGCGGAGCCGGCCGCGCTGGAAAAACCGGGAGCGGGCCAGCTTTGCCTGTTGCAGGAGGACGAGCGCGGAAAAGTTTATGGCCGCGCCGTCACCATCGCCGATCTTCTGAACGACAACCGCGTGCTGTTGAACAAATGGGTCCGCCGCCTGACCAATTGGAACGGGCGGCAGGTGCCGCGCGCGGTTTGGGAGCAGAGCCTCGTGCCGTTGCTGGAGAGCAAACTGGCCGCCCACCGCACGCCGGTCGTCCGCATCCTCCAGGAGCAACAACGCCTTGTGGCGCATCTGAGCCTGGCGGATACAGGGATGCGCGTGCCGGTGGATTCCTACAGCGTGGCTTTTTGGAAACCCATCGAGCGCGAGGTGATGCCGCCGGATTGCGCGGTTTGTTCGCTCGTGCCGGTCTGCCAGAATCTTTCGCCCCAGACGGGCGTGGCTTTGCTGTGGCGCCGGCTGGGATTGATCAACGCCAGCGGCGTGCCGACGCGGCGGGGGAAGGTGGCGAGCTTCTTTTCACAAGGAGACGGCCTGGCGGTGGCGGCGGCGCTGGAAGAGGAATCTTACCCGATCAACGAACTCATCTACGACCTGGCCAACCTGGACGCCAGTTTTCGTTTCTCCGGGGAGGACACCCGCTGGGCGGGGCGTTTGGCGCGGGTGTGCCAGAAGGCTTACGGCCCGCAAACCATTCCGGGCTATTTGGAGAGCGGCGCGCCGCCCAAGTACGGATCGGGCGCGGAGCAAGTGGTGGCGGCGGTCCACAAAGACCCTTCCAGCAAGCACGGCTGGACGAACGACGTGCTGGGCGCGGGGGACATTGACCGGGTGATCATCGAATGGCGGAGCCTCTTGCGCCAGATCGCGCACGCGCCGGACCTGGATTGGCCGCGCTGGCGTCAACTGCAAAAAGCCGCGCGCGACATCCTCAACGAAACCCAATCCCCGACCCTGACGGCGCTTCCGCCGCTGGCGTATCATCAGACCCGGAGAGTGGACCACCGGTTGATTCTCCGGCGGCATTAAGCGGGGAACTATTGGATTTTATCGTTGTCCCGCCACCCAAAACATAGGCTTGAACAAGGACGGTTTATCCGTTACGTTTTTCTCATGGCAGTCAGCAGTTCAATTCTCGAATCGGCACCTCGTTTGCAGAGGGGGACGTTTCAGCAATTCGCGGTCGAACAGGTTCTGCAATGGTGCGATGTTCTGGATCAATTCATCCAGTGGCAGAGTCAGTGCATGCTGCGGACATCGCCCTCCGCCCAACAGCAGGAAGACCACCGCCAGGGATTGAAATGGCTTCTTCGGCTCACCAAACTGATTCACTCGGTCGCCTCGGACCCGGAATTTCCCGACAAATCGTTGCTGGCCCAGTTGGAGGCTCAGATGTGCCAATTGGAGGAATCGTGGGAGTTATTCTACAACCGCCTGCCGGAGGCCGAAGCCGAGAAGATTCTTTCCGCAGCCTTTCCCAATGGACGCTGACCTGGAGGATTTAATCAAAGCCTACGATGCGTTTATCCAGGCTCGTGGGATCGAAGCCAGAGAGTTGCTGACCGCTTATAACGCCAAGCTGGAGGAAGTTCTTCTGCGCCGCCCGAATCTGTCTCTGGGCGCGCTTCGACAAGCCGTTCGTTTTGCCCACTACCGCTGGACCCTGGCACCATTAAGGCCACCTACCCTGCCGCCGCAGGCGTAAAGCGCCGCTGGCATTTTATCTTTCCACCGACTCCGCCGTGTGTTAGGTAATAACCGTGTACTTGGAATACTACGGGCTGAAGGAACCGCCTTTCAATATTACACCTAATCCGCGGTTTCTGTTTTTCAGCGCCAAGCATCGCGAGGCCTTTAATCATCTGCTTTACGGGGTGCGCGAACGGAAGGGCTTTGTCCAGTTGACCGGCGAGGTCGGCGCGGGCAAGACCACCCTTTGCCGCGCCTTGCTGGAAGAACTCGGCCCGTCCTTTTCCACCGCGCTGATTCTTAATCCGGTGCTGGACGCCGATCAATTGATGAAGGCCATCGCCATGGAGTTGAATTTGCAGGTCAAGGGCCTGGACCGCCTGGAAACGGTGGCCGAAATCAACCGCTTCCTCCTGCAACAGGTCGAACACGGCAAGGATACCGTCCTGATTATTGACGAAGCGCAGGATTTGACGCGGGAGTTGCTCGAACAGGTGCGCCTGCTCTCCAACCTGGAAACCGACGAACGCAAATTGTTGCAGATTGTCCTGATGGGCCAGCCCGAATTGCGCGACCGGCTCAACGATCCGAGCTTGCGCCAATTGCGCCAGCGCATCACCATCCGTTACCACTTGAACCCGCTCAAACGCAACGAGATCGGCCAATACGTGCAGCACCGCCTGCAAGTGTCCGGGGCCAACGGCGCGCCCTATTTCACCCCGGCCGCCCTGTGGCGCATTTACCGTTACAGCAGGGGCATCCCGCGCCTGATTAACGCCATCTGCGACAAATGCCTGCTGGCCGGCTACGTCGAGCAACGGGACAAAATTGATTTCCGCATGGTGGGCCGGGCCAGGCGGGAATTGGAAGGGCAGGTTGATTTGTGAGTCTCATCAACGACGCCCTCAAACGCGCCAGCCAGTCCGACCGCAACCGTCCGCGCCAGCCCGAAACGCGCGCCGCCATGCAACCGGTGGTGGAGCCGCGCGGCCGGTCTCTGCTGATTGCGGGGTGGTTGGTGGTGGTCGTGGTGGTGGGCCTGGCAAGCTGGTTTTTGGCGCAATGGTGGTACCCAAGCCAGCCGCCCGCGCACGAAATGGTGGAATCCCACGCCGCCGTCGCCCCCAAACCGGCGCCCGCGCCCGCGGCGCATGAAGCGATGCCGCCGCCGGTCAAGACTCCGCCGCCGCAAGCGGCCGCGCCCGCCCCAGTGCCAGCGCCCGCGCCCGTGGTTGCGCCCGCGCCCGCTCCGCCGCCGTCGGCCAAACCCGTCGTCGAGGCCTGGCCGGTGGAATTGAAGCTGATGGGAATTTTCTTTAGCAAAACCAATCCGCGCGCCTTAATTAATGGAAAGACGCTCAGCGAGGGCGATGAAATCAACGGCATCCGCGTCACCAAAATCGAGCACGACCAGGTGACGGTGGAATGGCGCGGGCAGGTGAAGGAATTGTTGACGGAGTAAAAGGCTCGGTTAATTTGAATTATGGAAAATGAACGCAAAACGCCGGAAGAACGGCGGAAAATGACGGACTTGGAGCGCCTGCGGCATTCGTGCGCGCACGTCCTGGCCACGGCCATCCTGAAACTCTGGCCCGACGCCCAATTCGCCGCCGGGCCGCCGGTGGAGAATGGTTTTTATTACGACGTGGAACTGTCGCACCGCATCACGCCGGAAGACTTTCCGCGCATCGAAGAGGAGATGAAACGGGTGGTGAAACTCAACCAGGTGTTTGAGAGAGTGGTTGTCTCGCGCGACCAGGCGCTGGCCGACGCCCAAAAAGGCCGCCTGGCCGCGCTGGGCGAACGGCCCGCGCCCAGCAAATTCAAGCTGGACATCGTTCAGAACATCCCCGAAGGCGAGCCGATTTCCTATTACAAGAGCGGCGATTTCATTGATCTTTGCGCCGGCCCGCACGTCATGCGCACGGGCAACATCGGTGCGTTCAAGTTGACGCAACTGGCCAGCGCCTATTACAAAGGCGACGAGCGCAACCCGCAACTCCAGCGCATCTACGGCACCGCCTTCAAAAACAAGACGGAAATGGAAGCCTACTTTGCGATGATCGAAGAGGCCAAGCGCCGCGACCACCGCAAAATCGGCCAGGAGATGGGGCTGTTTGCCATGGACCCGGAATACGTCGGGCCGGGCCTGCCGCTGTGGCTGCCCAAAGGCGGGGCAATTTTGGAGGAATTGGAGAAGCTGGCCAAGGAAACGGAATTCGCCGCCGGTTACGTGCGCGTCAAGACGCCCCACATCGCCAGGGAGAAGATGTATTTGACCAGCGGACATTTGCCTGTGTTGTACGCCGATTCCATGTTTCCGCCAATGGAGCTTCGTGAAGAGGGCGAGGGGCAATCTCGAATAAATGAATTAAGAAAACTGTTGGATTTAGCGATGCGCAAGACCGCTCTCGACCTTGGACTCAAAATGGATGATTTGACACTTGGTGGCGACGATTTTTCCGTGGAAAAACAGGGCCAAGTTATTCTGACTCGTATTAGCCAACAATCCGACGAAAAGCGGAAGCGCATTGAAGCGATTGCACGAGACAAATTCACAACGGACATCTTCTTAGCTTCGTTTAAAGAAGCCGACCGTTACTATCTCAAAGCCATGAACTGCCCGCATCACCACCGCATTTTTGCGGCGGAGCCGCGCAGTTATCGGGATTTGCCGTTGCGGCTGGCCGAGTACGGCACCAACTATCGCTACGAGCAGTCGGGCGAGTTGTTCGGCCTCATGCGCGTGCGCTCGCTCAACATGAACGACGCGCATATCTATTGCACGGAAGAGCAGTTCGCCGCCGAGTTCAACGCGGTCAACGACATGTATCTCAAGTATTTCAAAATCTTTGGCATCGAGAAATACATCATGCGTTTCAGCACGCACGACCCGTCGCGCCTGACCGGCGACAACGCCAAATTCGTCAACGAACCGGAGCTGTGGAAGAAAACCGAAGACCTCGTGCGCAAAGTTCTCATCGAGTCAAAAATCCCTTACGTGGAAGTGCCCAACGAAGCGGCTTTCTACGGACCGAAAATTGACGTGCAGGTCTGGAGCGTCATCGGGCGCGAATTCACCCTGGCGACCAACCAGGTGGATTTCGCCGTGCCGGCCCGGTTCGGATTGAAATATCGCGACAAGGACAATTCGGAGAAGACGCCCTTGTGCATTCATCGCGCGCCGCTGGGCACGCACGAACGGTTCATCGGATTTCTCATCGAGCATTACGCGGGCAACTTTCCCCTCTGGCTGGCGCCGGAACAAGTGCGCGTGATGACCATTGGCGACGACGAACCGCTGGTGGCTTACGCCAAATCCATCGTGGCCGAACTGCGGGCCAGCTTCGTGCGCGCGGAAGGGGATTTCTCGACCAACAAGATCAACGGAAAAATCCAGGAGGCGGAGAAGGCGCGGGTCCATACGATGCTGGTCATCGGCCCGCGCGACATGCAGGCCGGGGCCGTGTCGGTGCGCGTCCACGGCAAAGGCAGCATCGGCGCAAAACCCAAGGCGGAAGTGATCGCGGACATCGTGGCGGCGATTCGGGAACGGCGGGCGTGATTTCGCTTCATCGTTCCCACGCGTTCAGGATCGCGTCCAACTGCTGGTTGACCGCTTCGTCCACCCGCCGCCGGCTCGCGTCCGCCTCGAAGCCCGCCAGCGCGCGCCGAATCCCCTCCCGAAACGGGATGACGCACTGGAACCCCGGCGCCCACGTCTTGATCTTCGTGTTGTCAAATACCACGCTCCAGGCCTTGTCCCCAAGGAGGGTGCCGGTGAACTGCGGCGCGACCTTGACAATGAAATCGCTCGGAATGTGGACCACGCGGGCCTCAACGCCCATCGCCTCGGCGATGGTCCCGTAAATCTGGTTCCACGTCAGCACCTCGTCGGACGTGATATGAAAAGCGTGGCCCAGGGCCGCCGGGTTGCCAAACAACCCCAGCAGACCCCGTCCAAAATCCTCCGCGTGCGTGACCACCCACAACGACGAACCGTCGCCGTGAATGATAATCGGACGCCCTTTCTTCAAGCGGTCGCACAAGGTGTAACAGCCCCACCCGCCCAGCGCGATGGGAAGCTGCGGATCGTAAGTCAGCGATGGACGCACAATCGTCACCGGAAACCCCTCCTCGCGATAGGCCCGCGTCAACCGATCCTCGCAGGCGATCTTGTTGCGCGAGTATTCCCAAAAGGGATTCGACAGCGGCGTGGACTCGGTGATGACGTAATGCGCCGGCGGCTTTTGATAAGCCGAGGCCGAACTGATGAAAATATACTGCGCGGCGCGCCCGCGGAACAACGCCAGGTCGCGCTCGATGTCCGGCGGCGCGAAAGCCACCCAATCCACGACCACGTCGAACCGCGTGTCGCCCAGGGCGGCGCGGACCTCATCGGCCCGGTTAATATCCGCCACCAGGCTCCGGCAACCCGGGAGATTGGAATGCCGCTGCCCGCGATTGAGCAGGAACAATTCCCAGCCCCTGGCCACCGCGAGCCTGCTGACTGCGGTGCTGATAAACCCCGTTCCGCCAACAAAAAGGATTTTCATGCGGACCTAAAAATGCCACGCCGTCGGAAGGAGGCAAGCCCCGAAGCGGACCCCAAAAAAAAGCGAAATCCTTGGTGACGAATTGTTCCCAATGGCGTAAGCTGCCCCTGTGATCCGTTTATGAGCGAATTCAAGTTCTCCTGTCCGAATTGCCAGCAGAATATTCAGGCGACCTCCGAGTATTCCGGTCTTCAGATCAATTGTCCAGCCTGCCAGACTCCCTTGATCGTCCCGACGATGCCCGCGGCTCCCGCGGCAAGCGCGCCGCCCTTGGTGCCGGCGGTGCCGGCGCACGCCCCCCGGTTGAGCGTGGCGGCCTCCACGCCCCAAGCCGCGTCGTCCGCCGCCGTCGCCGCCGCGTTTTACGGCACCGTGCCGGTGAGGAAGAAAAAGTCCAAGGTGGGCCTCATCGTGGGGCTTTCCCTGGGCGCGGTGGCCCTCGGCGCCACCATTTATTTCTGGCCGGAGCTGATGAAGAAGGTGTCCCACGGGAACCAAAAGCTCGCCGCCGAGGAATTGGCCCCAACCAACGCCCCGCCACCGCCGCCGCCGGAGTTGACGACGGAGGAAATCCTGGAAAAAGTGGGCGACACCTACAAGGGCTTGGCCGATTATGGCGCCAAGGGTCAGACGATTTGCGACCTCGATATGTCCGCCCTGACCCCCAACCAAAAGACCCTGCGCATGACCGCCACCAGCGCCTTGCAGTTGGGACGCACCAACAACTACCGGCTGGAATGGGAGGAGAACATCGCCGGCACACAAGTCAAAGGCGCGGCCTGGTCCTCAGGCAAGGGTAATTTCGTCGGTTACGGCCCGTATCCCCCAAGTAAGGTCAAGGCCCGCCAACTCGCCCTGGCCCCGGCTCAGGCTTCTTTCATCTTGAGCGGCAGTATTGCGGAACTTTTCTTCGCCGAAACCAACAGCTTCGCCGCTTTAACCAAAAACTTCACCAAAACCAACGACACCAGCCTCAATGTCCAGGACAACTACGTGCTGACCGGGGAAGTGAACCATATAGGCGTTATCATCTGTGTCAATAAAACCACCTTTCTGATTACCCAGATTGAGGGCATTTTGGGCAAACCGATAGATGAGGCGGAAATCAGGAAGCTCCCCTCGGCACAACGCACCCAGGCGCTGAATTTGTCCAAAATCAAGGGCACCATCACGGAAACCTACACCAGCATCCAAACCAACCAGAACCTTCAGGCTTCGGCCTTTGAGACCGCTTACCAGCCCGCCGCCACCACCACCGCCACCGCCCGCCCGAAACGCGCCTCCTCCAGGGCCGGGGAGTTAACCCAACCCCGCCGCCAAAGAGCCAGCGCGGCGGGCGCCGCGGGCATTGCGCCGTAGGCTGTGCCAGGTTGTTCGTTTAGTTCTGCGATGTGATGCCCACCCGAATGTTATTGCGCCTGCGACGGTCGATGATATCACCCACGTTATGCCTTTGGCACTTACAAGACCAAAAATCTCGTTGAGAAACTCCGAACTAGTTCCACCCATTACACCCTGGACAACAACCACACTTATTATCGGCACCAAAATTCCCCAAACGGCCCCACCGATAATGGTTTCCATCCAAAGGCACGTCACTATTTTATTTCGCCGTTTCAAACTCTCTAACGGAATAAAAGCGATGAAAACGGCCGCAGCGTGACCCACCGATAGGAACGACATTATTAATATGGAAGTTGCTACAAAGCCAAGCTCGCCCCAGTTCGTAGACGGATGCAACAATAGAATTGAAGCGTTAATTCCGCAATAGGATAACAATAGACCACACCATCCATAGAAGCTGGCAACCATGGTGACTTTGCACATAGAGTTTTTCAAGGTTTACGTGGTCATTACAACATTTTAACACCAGTTGACGAATCCCATGAGTCAGCAGAAGGGTCAGTCCGAAAAAAATGACAGTTTTGCGATTTCATTCGGTCCTTTCTGTTGGGAAAAGGCGTTGTTTCAATGTTGCAAGCTTCCTTCCCCGTTTGCGGCCCAAGGGCGGCTCACCGCTTGGGGCGCGCGTTTATAATGGTCCAGCGGCAGCATTATCCAATCCACGCCGCCCGTCAATTTCATTTTGTCATTTTCCCAGGACTGAGGCGCCCTTGCAGGGCTTTGGGGTTTGTGTGGGCTGATTTTCCCAGGGCGTTGCCCTGGGCTGAGATTGAGACGCGCCGTTGGCACTGCGGAATGGTGGCGCAGGCGCAATGGGGCAAATCATGACGAGCTTAGGCTGACGTTCCGGAAGTGTTCGGCCCCAACGGGGCAATTCAACAGCAGCCCAAGGCAACGCCCTGGGAATTGCGACCCGGATTCCATCCAGCCCTGTAAGGGCGTTCCAGTCGCGCGCCTATCTCTCGTTGTCACGGCTTTGTAGGACGGGTTGTAACGGTTTAAGTGCTTGACTATCAACATTGTAACGGATGTTACGGCTTTTTCGGGAAAGGGTATGGAAGGGGGAGGAAGAAGGAAGAAATTCTGAGGGTGCGTGAATTTCACGCAAACCAGTTCCGGTGGTTCCTGTATTAATATATCCACTTGTATTCCCATTTAATGGTGGTAGTGTTATGTCGTTGAGGCGCCTTTGCCTTCGCTAAAAGCGTGGCGGAACAAACCGGCGCCATGTTCTTTGACATTTTGCAGAAGAAAGCAGGGCCAGTTTTTTGCGGCTCTTGTGCCTCTTTGCGGCAGTGCATTGGGAATGGCCGCTAAAAAGCGCAAAGAAAAAGGCAAGCCCTCACCCCGCCCTCTCCCGCCGGGCGGGAGAGGGTATGGACAGCGTCAACACGGCTAAACACGCCAATTTTAAGCGGTTCTTGCCTCTTCGCGGCAAAGCATTGAGGCCGCTAAAAAGCGCAAAAGACGCAAACAAACGGCAGGTCACGGCTAAGGCGCTTAACTGGGTGCATAAAGGTGCGAAAACCGGCGGCTTCATCCCCACAATATGCCGGTACATGCAGGTACATGCACCTTGCGCTTTTCACGGCAAAGCCGTCAAAGCGGCGAACGTCTGCCGCCTTATGTGATGGCGTTTGTGACGTTTGTGACGGGTTGTGCCGTCACATGTGACGGGTAAAGCTCCTGTAAGTTGTTGAATTCCAACACTTGTGACGGTGTGACGGCTGTACAGGGGGGTGCCCGGAAAGGACATGGGATTGAGCATCCAAATCACCAATCGGGTGAGCCGACAAGCGGAACGCTGATGATTCGGGCCAAAGAAATGCTTGTTTCCATGGCCGTATGTGGCACCGTGCATTCGTGGCTTCCGGCAACGACTATCGGCTCAGGTGCAATCGCCGCGCTTTCATGCGGCTGGGCGCTACTCTCACTTTGGGCGCGCCGCTGGCCGGGCCGTGGTCCCGCGCCTTGGGACAACAGAGCACACTTTCCTCCCAGGCGCGCTCCCAAGCCGCCGTGGCGGTGGTCCCCTGCAAGACCTACGGGCCGGAAAACAAGGCCGCCCTGCGCCAGTGTTTCGACTTGATCGGCGGAGTGGAGAAGCTGGTCAGGGGCAAGACCGTCACCATCAAGATCAACCTTACCGGAACGAATTTCACCCCCTATCTGGGCCGGCCCGCCGGGGAAACTTACATAACCCACGGCGCGACGGTCATGGCCTTGCTGGCCCTTTTGTTTGAGGCCGGCGCCACGCGCGCCCGCCTGGTCGAATCCACCCAGTCCCAGGCCGGCTTGGAAGACAGCCTGTCCGATGCCGGTTGGGACCTCAACGCGCTCGGCGCCTTGGGCAAAGTGGAATACGAAAACACCCGCAACCTGGGCCACGGCAACTCCTACGCGACGTTGCGCGTCCCCTTTGGCGGATACATGTTCTCCTCGCTGGATTTGAACCATTCGTACCACGATACCGATGTGATGATTTCGCTGGCGAAACTCAAGCGCCATCTGACCGCCGGCGTCACGCTCTCCATGAAGAACCTCTTCGGCATCACGCCCAACTCCCTTTACGGCGCCCAGGCGGGAAGCGAAAAGGCGACCGAGGGCCGCCAGCCGTTGCACGAACCCGGCGGCTACGAAAAGCTCAAGTTTCCCGGTCTCAAACCCGACGCCACCTCGCGCGACCCTTTTGCCCGCGTGCCGCGCATCATCGTTGACGCGTGCGCCGCGCGGCCCATTGATCTTGCCATTATTGACGGCATCTCCGCCATGACGGGCGGCGAAGGGCCGTGGTGTGCGCAGGCGGCCGACATCCATTACGTCGCTCCGGGCGTCCTCATCGCCGGACGGAACGCGGTTTCGACTGACGCCGTGGCGACGGCCATCATGGGTTACGATCCGCGCGCGCCGCGCAGGACGCGTCCGTTCGATCACGGCGACAATTTTCTGCTGCTGGCGGAGCAAGCCGGGCTTGGCGCCGCCGACCTTTCCCAAATCGAAATCCGCGGCCTGAGCCTGGAGAAGGCGCGCCATCCGTATGGTTGATTGACCGAAGCCGGCGCCATGCCCGCCAACGACCAGATACGCAAGAAGCTGGGTGTATTACCGCACAAGCCGGGCGTGTACTTGATGAAAGACCGTTTCGGCACGGTCATTTACGTCGGCAAAGCGCGCGATCTGCGCAAACGGGTCAGCTCGTATTTTCATCCCTCCCGCCGCATGAGTTGGGATTTGAAACTCAACGCCCTGATCGAAGCCGTCCACGACCTGGACACCTACAGCGTGCGCACCGAACCGGAGGCGCTCCTGCTGGAAGGCAAGCTGATCAAGGAATATCAACCGCGCTACAACATCAGTTTCCGCGACGACAAACGGTTTCTGCTGGTCAAGGTCAACCTGCAGGACCCCATTCCGCGCTTCGTGCTGACGCGCCTGCGGCAGGATGACGGCGCGCGCTATTTCGGGCCTTTCGTCCATTCCTCCGCCGCCCGCCATACGCTGACGCTGGCGCGGCGGAAATTCAATCTGCGCGGCTGCCGTGGCTTCACTCCCGGGCCGGAGGACTACAAACATTGCCTCTACGGCCATCTCAAGTATTGCACCGCGCCCTGCATCGGCAACATCTCCCTGGAAGACTACCGGCGGCAAGTGGCGGCGGCGTGCGAATTCCTGGACGGCCAGACCGGCGAAATGGAGCGGGAATTGGAGGAGCAGATGAAAAAGGCGGCCGCGGCGGAGGAATTTGAAAAAGCCGCCCAATACCGCGACGCCCTGGATGATTTGCGCCAAACCACGCAGAAGACCAAGAAGTTTCCGCGCCTGCCCTACACCCTGCCCATCGCCCTGGACCCGGGACGCGACCTGGCCGAATTGGCGCGGGCGCTCAACCTGCCCGCGCCGCCGGGGCGCATCGAGGGCTTCGACATTTCCAACATCAGCGGCACCTTTGCCGTCGCCTCCATGGTCAGTTTTCGGGACGGCAAGCCCGATCGCTCCAATTACCGGCGTTTCCGCATGAAAACCGTGACCGGCCAGGATGATTTCGCCTGCATGGCCGAAACCGTCCGCCGCCGCTACACGCGCCTGGTGGTCGAAGCGCCCGGCGGGCTGCCGGACTTAATTGTCATTGACGGCGGCAAAGGCCAGCTTAACGCCGCCCTGGGAGAGTTGCTTCCACTGGGCCTGGGCCAAATCCCCATTATCGGACTGGCCAAGGAGTTCGAGGAAATCCACCGTCCCGGCCAGGCGGAAGTGTTGCGGCTGGAGGCGGATTCCGGCGCGCTCAAGTTGTTGCAGCGGGTGCGGGACGAGTCGCATCGTTTTGCCAACACCTACAACGCGCAGCTTCGCCTCAAGAAAATTTCCGAAAGCATCCTGGACGAATTCCCCGGCATCGGCCAGCAGCGCAAAATGGCCCTGTTGAAAAAGTTCGGCTCCGTCCAGCGCCTGCGGCTGGCCACGCTGGAAGACATTGCGGCGGTGCCGGGTTTCGGCGGCAAGGCGGCGCTGGAATTGAAAAAATTCCTGGAAGCCCGCACCGCCGTCCCAAAGCAGGATTAGCCGCTTGATGTGCGGTGTGACGCACAGTTAAGCGGCGGGGACAGCGCGCCTTCTGACGCGCCACGCTTCTACCGCGTCGTGCTGCTGCCGTGAGGCGCGGCGGGAGACGGTTTGCCTGGCTCCCCTGGATGGGAAACCGCGGCGGCGGGCGGCGTCTTGGATTCGTCCGCGGGCCGGGCCGCCAGGGCGTGTTCCTCCTCCATCCATTCGTCGGAAACCCGGCCATCGAGGCATTCGCGGTTCAACGGATAGACATCCGGATCAAAAATGACGCTGTAGAAATGCCAGACCAAAATGGCCAGGCAGGCCAGAATGGCTTCGTAATAGTGAATGGTGGTGGCGACCTCCACGGCCCAGCGCGGCAGCCAATGGGTGGTGCCGAGCTTGAACCAGATCATCAGGCCCGTCACGCCCATGATGATGGTGCCCCAAACCACCGCCCAATACTCCATTTTTTCCGCGTAGCCAAAACGCCCGAAGGCCGGCTTGGCCTTTGCCCGGCCTGTCAAATAGCGGGCGTTGGCCGCCAGGTCGCGCGCGTCCTTGGGGTCGGGGAGCATGTCTTGGACAAGCCGGCGGCCCGGCCGCGTGGCCAGCACGTAGCCGGCGTGATAGGCCCCCGCCAGCAGCAGCACGACTCCGGCGATGCGGTGACACCAACTGCGGAGGCCTTCGCCGGATCCAAATAAGTGCGCGATCCAGGAGTTGGGGAATTTCAACGCAAAACCCGTCACCGCCAGAAGGATAAAGCTCAAGGCCAAAACGAAATGTTGCGCGCGCTGGGAAAAATCCATGCGCACCACGTTGCGGCCCTCGCGGCGGGCCCGCGCGGCAGCCTTGCGCCCGAAGATCAAGGCGTTATGCGCCGCCATCAACCCGATGACGCTGAAAATCATAACCAGGTATATCTTGCGCACCCACCAATTGATGCGTTCCCCCAGGTCGCCGCCGGCTTGGGCGGACTCGACATCAACGTGGATTTTGCCTTGCGCGAAATTGGCGCTGGCGCCGGGGTGGCACTGGCCACAGGTGGCCGCCAGATTGTCCTTGTAAATAGTAGAGCGCGGATCGGTCGAAGGGAGGATTTTGTGGAAGCCGTGGCAACTGCCGCAATTGGCCGCGCGGGTCGAACCGTACTGCGCGGCCAGCCCGTGATAACTGGCGAAGAACGTCTTCACCCGGTCGGAGGGCAGGTTGTATTTGGTATTGAGCCGTTGCGAAGCGTGGCACTTGCTGCACACGTCCTGGGAAATGGCCAGAGCCGAACGGTTTTTGAGCCCCTGGATTCGATGTTCCGAATGGCAGCCGGTGCAAGTGGGCGCGTCGCGCCGGCCGCGGGCCAGCGCCTGGCCGTGAACGCTCTCGATGACATCGCGGGACTCTTTTTCGTGACATTGGCCGCAGGTGCGGGCCAGGTTGGAGAAATGGAGCGGCGAGGCGGCCAACGCCGCCGACAGAATATTGTGCGTGCCGTGGCAATCAATGCACTCCGGCGCGGCATGTTTGCCGTTACGGACATGGTTAATGCGGGCGTCGCCATGCACGCTCAATCCGTAGGAGAGCGATTGTTCTTCATGGCAGAGCGAGCAATTGACCGGCCGGGCGGCCACGTTGTCATCCGGATGTTTGGCCGTCAGGTCCGCATGGCAACTGGCGCAGGAAGTTTTTTGATGCGCCGAGCCGGCCAGCACCGAGGCATCCATGAACAACGACTTGACCACGCCGGCGGCGTTGGTGGTGGTCAATGTTTTGTCGCTATGACAATCCAGACAATCGCTGTTTTTGATGTCGGCCGCCATCAAGGCCGTTGCCCCCAGCAATCCCGCGGCGAGGGTTATAAAAGAGCGGACGTCCATGCTGGCAATGTGGCTGATGGCGGGGTCAACTGCTTGTCATTGCTTGGCTTTTATTTTGCAATTTTTGCGCAGTCCCGCTCCCCCTGGCGGCGATCCCCCCCGGCCCAATTGCACTTTTGCGTCACTTTTCATGCGCTTCCGGTCCAATCTTTCATCATGGCTGGATCGCCAGGAATACTTTGCCGGAGTTCAGATTAGAAAACATGAGGGCAGATTAGCTCAGATTAGAATGGAACCGCAGACCCGGCTTCGCCAGGGCTTCCGCCTCCGTTAAAACTATGGCGGACAGGTCGGCGGGCAGGAGGACGCGGATCACTGACCCGAATGGCGCTTATGGCATCGAGGGGGGATACACACACATACCCTTTCCCGAAAAAGCCGTCACACCGTCACAAGTGTTGATACTCAAGCACTTAACCCGTCACATTTGCCGTAACAAACCGTCACATCTCCCGTCACAACGCGAAAGCTGGCCCTGGCGCGCACGCAGGTGGTCAAATTCAGCCATCCCGCCTACATCAAAAGACGGCAAGGCAACACTGTCCACCTCAGACCTTTGCATGAGGGTTATGCGGGTGAAACTGCTGATGCATGCGTGCAGATTAGAGTTCTCAACTCTAAATTGCAAAATGACTGAATTGTCCGCCCCTCAGTGCGTCAGGCGGGAGCGACGCGCATAGCCCCAAGCCAAAAGCAACGCAACGAACGTAAGCGTATTTATGAATTAGACCACTTAGGCGTCAATTCTCATGCGCTTCAGATTAATTTTTTCGTGAGCCAATTTAGTGCGTCAGGCGGGAGGCCATGGCGTAGATGATCAGAATCAGCAGCAGGACGCCCACGCCGAAAAAGAGATAGCCGAAGGAACGGGCGATGCCTTTCCAGCGTTCCCATTCGTCCACGATGCGCGTTTCGTTGAGGCGGTTCCCGGCCAAAAGCCGGTCGAACCAGCGCTTGCGTTCATGCAGCATCTCCGTGCGGGAAATGCGGCCGGAGAAAATGACGGTGTCCATCGGGAATTTCTCCAGGCGGAAATGAGTGTTGAAGAAATGGATCGTGAAGATGAAGCCCGCCGCCAGCAAGGCTTCGTCGGAATGAACGATCAAGGCCAGGTTGATGGCCCAGCCGGGCAGGAATTTGGTGAAGAAGATCGGGAACCACATCACCAACCCCGACAGGCCAATGGCAAACACGCCCCAAAAGACGGCGAAATAATCGAACTTCTCCCAATAAGTCCAGCGGTCGAATTGCGGTTTGGGGCCTTTGCCGAAAAACCATTTCTGATGCGCCACAAAATCGCGCCAGTCCTGCAAGGTCGGGATCATCGAGTCGGGGCCGAAGACAATGGAAGTGAAGCGCCGGAGGGTGATTCGCCCGGTGGCCGGGTCGCGGAGGGCGGCGCGCTTTTTCCAGCAGTTGATGGACAGACGGCCCAGGTGCAGGGCGAAATAGAGGAAGGTGATCATGGCCCCAAAATGATGCAGACTGCGGGCCACCTCTGTTCCGCCAAGGGCGTGGAAGATGACCTTGGCCCAACTGGTGTAATAGAACTTCAGCGGCATGCCCGTGATGACCAGCAGCAGAAAGCTGGTGACCACCAGAAAGTGCAGAAAGCGTTCATAGGGAGCAAAGCGGGTGAACCATTCGTCTCCCTCCTGCGTCTTGACCTTGGTTTCACGAAAGGTCTTGGAATCGTGCGCCCACAAGTAACCGGAGCGAAACAGCCACAAGCCCGTGTGCGCCCCAAAAAGCCCAAAGACGGCAATGAGCAGCGCGGTCATGGCCACAAAAGTATAATGCAATTGCGGATAATTTTTGGGGTCCTCCGGGTCGGCGTGAGGCACGTATTCGGCAAAACGGGCATTGGCGCCCGGATGACATTTCTGGCAGGTGGCCACGATGTTGGCCTTGGAAAGGTGCGAGGCGGGATTGGAGGGCGGCAGGACATCGTGGTGGCCGTGGCAATCGTAACAGGCGGCCACTTCCGGGGCCACATTGGGCTGGCCCAGCATCATGGCCTTGCCGTGATAGGTGTCGCGGTAATGCGCCAGCCGGTCCTTGTGGCAGCGCCCGCATCGCTCGTCGCTCATGGCCTTGAAGTTTTTCCCGTCCGGCGCTTCGATTTGGTGCGGGGAATGGCAGTCGGTGCAGACCGGGCCGGTGGGATCGCCTTTGGCCAGAATCTGGCCGTGGATGCTGGCGTTGTAGATTTGCTCGATGCCCAAATGGCATTGGCCGCAGGTGGCGGCGACATTGGCGTGGTTGATGGGGGCGCTGCGGTCCACGCTGCGTTTGATGTCGTGGACGCCGTGGCAGTCATTGCACGAAGGCGCCACAATCAGCCCCATTTTCAGCAAGGCCTGGCCATGAATGCTGTCGGTGTATTGCGCAGCCACCTGGGGATACTTCATGCGGTACTCGTCGGTAATGCCTTTGTTGCTGTGGCATTTGGCGCAGGTCTGCGGCAGGTTGAGTTTGAACACGGGCGAGTCGGAGTGTTTGACCGGCTGCATGTCGTGCGATCCGTGGCAATCCACGCAGGAGGCGGCGGCCGAGGCGCCCATGGCCCTGCTCATGCCATGAATGCTGCCCGCGTAAAGGCTGGCCTGGTCTTTGTGGCAGGAGGCGCATTGCGGCGGCGGCAGGTTGCTGGGATGCACCATTTCCTTGATGCTATCGTGACAGTCGGTGCATTTGAGCTTGGCGTGGACTGATTTGAGAAAAACATTGGTGGGGAACACCGCCATGGGCGTCTGCTTGCCATGGACCAGGCGGGAGGTCGTCGGGTCGGTGTGGCAGTCCAGGCAATCCTGATTGGACACCGTTTCGGCGGTCAGCGGGACCGCCCAAGCGAGCCAGACAACAAGGGCGAGACTGTGCCGAGCCGATGTTTTACATGCCGCCGTTGTGGCAGTCTGTGCATTGGTACGCGGGGTCATATTCGTCAATCGGATGCGCGAATTTCAGCCCTTGCGGACTGAGTTGGTTGATTTGCTCGCCGCTGCCCTGGGCCAGAATCAAATGGCACTCGTTGCAGTCGTTGGCTTTGATGGTTCTCTTCCCAAGGGTCGAGATATGTTTGCCGTCGTGGCACCGGAAACAGCCCGGCCAATCCTTGTGGCCGATGTTGTCCGGGTAGGCCCGCCAATCGGCCTTCATCTCGGGGAAGAAATTGTCCTTGTAAATCTGCTGCACGGTGTCAATGGCCTTGGGGAGGCGCGGGTCCTGCGGGTAGGCGTTGGCCAGGGAGGTGGCGATGCCCTGCATGGCGCCGGCCTCATTTTTGTAAACGCGGCACAAGGCCCCGACGGCGTTGGTCTTGATGAAAGGCAGGCCGGCGCTGATCTGGCCGAGGGACATGGCCAGGTTGACCGCGCTTTCCGGGGATTGAAATTTGTGGGCCGGGCGGTTATGGCAATCCATGCAGTCCATCGTCCGCTTCTCAAGCTGGCTCGCGTCATTGGTAAAGCCCGGCGAGCGGAATTCGGTGACGACGCCCTGAGGATCGGTCATGCGCACCCAGGGGATTTTTTGGCGGGCGGGGTCGGTGGCGATGTATTCAATTTTGTTGGCCACGTTCATGTGCCAATGGATGCCGCCGACCGGCCCGTGGGTGGGATCATCGCCGCCGACTTTGAGCAGCAAACGGATCGAATAAAGCGTGTTGGTCTGGTCCGGCAGATAGTAGTTGAGGGTGCGGTCCAGGTTGCCGACAAATTTCTTGGGCCAGTGGCATTGTTCGCACGTTTCCTGGGCCGGGCGCAGGTTTTTGACCGGGGTGGGAATGGGCGTGGGGTATTTGTGGGCCAGAGTCGCATAAACCTGGTAGGTGCCGGAAAGTTTGGAGCGCACATACCATTCGGCCCCCTTGCCGATGTGGCATTCGGCGCAGGCCACCCGCGCATGGGGCGAATGCCGGTAGGTGGTCAACTCCGGTTGCATGACGGTGTGACACGATTCTCCGCAAAACTCAACCGATTCGGTGAAGTGATAGGTGTGGTAACTGCCCATGGCTGTCAAGAGCAAAAAGCCGACGCTGGCCGGGATGAAAAAGGCCAGCAAGCGCCGGTCGTGGGGGCGGGAGAGGTCCACATTGATGGAGAGGGCCGGGGCGGAGCCGCTGGCCTTGGCCAGCCGCCGCCGCCAGCGCCAGGCGCCAAACAGAAAGATGACGAGACCCGCCACCAGAAAGGCCGGCGCCACCAGAAAAGTCAATATCCCCACGTACGGGTTGGATTGAAAGACAATCGCGTCGAGGAAAAACAGGAGCAGAAACGCGAAGATGCTCGAAGCCATGAGCACCAAGCCCGCCAGGGAAACCCAGTTGCGAAACAGGGAGGGCGGGTGAGCCGGCGCGGCGGGCGAAGGTGTGATCATAGATCGGTGGCGGGAGTGTTGGAGCAACCCTTCCGCCCCTGCTCCAACATTGCATGACACCCGCAGGCGTCGCTATTTTTTGAAGGCCCGCATATAGGCGACAAGCCCCTTGATTTGGTCGTCGGTTAAGCCCTCGGCGGGCTTCATCAGGGTTTTGTCGTCTTTGCTCTTGAGTCCTTCCTTGATTGACTTGATGGCGGCGTCATCCTTCACCTCTTCCTGGACTTTGGGATCCGTGTAGTCCTTGGCGCCCAGTTTTTTGCCCATTTTGGTGTCGCCTTTGCCGTCTTCGCCGTGACACTTGGCGCACTGCTTGTCGTAGAGCGCCTTGCCGTCCTCCGCGTGCGCGGCACACGCCGCCAACGCGGAGATCACTGCTGCAACTAGGATGCTTTTCTTCATGTTTCCTTTTGGCGTTCGTGCTTTCACACCGTGTTTCCGGCGCCGAACGCCTGTCCGCCGGAAAATCGTCTCCCTCCGGCCCGTTTCAAATAGGCGCCTCCGGCGGCTCCTGGGTCCGCGCGGCGCCCGGCACGACGTTCTCAAGGGTCGGCAGGTCCTGGGCCAAAAAGTATTTGATGAGCACCGTCAGAATCACAAAGGGCAGGGCGATCAACCCGGCGGAAAGAAGCCATCCTTCCGAGCCTGCAAACTCCATTTTGTAGCTCATAAAACCACGCAGGCTCTTGGAAAACAACTGGCCGCCAATGACCACGTTCCACCGCATGGCCAGCACCCCGGCGAGGATCAGCGCCGCGCTGGAGAAATAAACGCGGCGGCGGTTCAAATCCCCGACCTTCCGGCGGAACAATTGCATGGAGCCAAGCAGCAGGAACGGGACCAGAGTGCCCAGGCAAAGCTGGCCCAGCAGCAAGGTGTAGAACAATTTGCTGGTGGCGACGAACCGCAACACATCAATCCCTTCCTCCGCCGAATAGAGCCGGTGCAGCCAGTCCAGTCCTTCAATGGTGGCGTCAATGACCAGCGCGTAGAACAGGAAACTGGTCATCAAATCCAGGCAGCGCATGTCGGCGGTGACGCGGCGCGCCCAGCAGAGGAACATGTAAGCGAACACGCACAGGGCCATGCCCGACACGACGGCCGAGAGAATAAAAATGATGGGCATCAAGACGTTGCCCCACCACGGATTGGCTTTGATGGAGCCGAAAATGAAGCCCACGTAGCCGTGCAGGAGAAAGGCCGAAGGAATGCCGACGATGGAGATGATCCGCCCCATGCGCGCGTCCAGCCGCACCGCTGGCTCGGAAAGGTCGGTCACTCCGAGGGTAAAGGCGCGGTAGATCAGGCCGCGCAAGCCGGATTGGGTGTTGGACCACTCGACAAAGTCGCGGCGATAATCAAACCAAAGTTCCAGCAGGAGCACGGCCATGAGGTACCAGGCATAGACAAAGCCGAACATGGCCATGGGCGAGCTGAAGTGCGGGGTCATCATGATTTCAAAGCATCGTTCCGGATGGCCGAGGTGGCACAGCAGGGGCAGCGTCGCGCATAACATGAAGGCCAGCGCCGTTAACAGAGCCAGCCGGTAAATCGGTTCCAGTGTCTTGACCTTGAAAACCCGCACCAAGGAGGCCATGATGAAAGCCCCCGCCACCAAACCGGTGACGTAGGGATAGACGACGATGAGGACGCTCCAGAGCGGATGCAGCGTGCGTTCGTTGGGATAGACATAGCCCTGAAATTGCGGCAGCGAGTCCACGACGTTGGTCAGAATGGAGGCGTTCATCACCGAACCTCCTCATCCAGGCCCGCATAGGCCACGCGCGGGCCGGTGCCCAAAAACTTTTTCAGCGCCTCCACTTTGTTGCTGGAAATGAACTTTTGCAGGGGGTCGTCCGGCACGGGATTTTTCAGGTCGCCAAAAATGCGGGCCTGCGAGGGGCAAATCTCGACGCAGGCGGGCTTGAGGCCCTTGGTGATCCGGTGGTAGCACAGGTTGCACTTGTCGGCGGTGCGGGTTTCGGGATTGAAAAAGCGGCATCCGTACGGGCAGGCCTGCACGCAGAAACCGCAGCCGATGCAGTAATTCTTATCCACCAGCACGGCCCCATCCGGGGCTTCGAAGGTGGCGCCGACCGGGCACACTTGGGTGCAGGGGGAATTTTCGCAAAGATTGCACAGTTTGGGCACAAAAAACGACTTGAGGATGTCTTCCTTGGGGACCAGTTCCGCCCCGAAGCCCTTTCTGCCGCCATCCGGCGAGTCCACCACTGTTTCGCCGCGAGTTTCGCCGGAGCCGGGCTTGGGCTTGGTGATGACGTAGCGTTCGATCCAGGTGCGCCAGTGGCCTTCCGGCACGCTGTTCTCCTGGCAACAGGCTTCGACACACATGCCGCAGCCGATGCAGCGGTCCACGTCCAGGGCCATGAGCCATTTGTGCTGAAAGGGGTCGTAGCCGGGCGGGGCGTGGGAGGAAGCCAGGCCGTTTTGCACGGCCGCTTTGCAAGTGCGGGCGGCGGGCATGGCCATGATGCCTCCGACAATGCCGGCCAGAGTTTTCAGGACGCCGCGGCGGGTGACATTCTCACTCATGGGACCTCATTGGGTTGATGGGGAACATGGCACTCGGTGCAAACACTTCCCGTGTAATGGTTGTGGACGTTGATTTGGTGGAGCCATTTGGGACGCGACGGGCTTTCCTGATGGCAGCGCACGCACAAACTCACGTCGAGCTTGGGAAGCTTGGCGGCCGGATTCTCGACGTGGATCCGGCCGGGACCATGGCAGGTTTCGCAGGAAAGGTCCTTGTGTTCGCCTTTGGCCAGCTTCTGCGCGTGGGCGGCATGGCATTCAAGGCAGGAGGCCTTGCCGGCCCAAAGGGGCTGCCGCGCGGCGATCTCCTGCATGGCGTTGCCCCTGTAATGGCCGTATTGCCCAAAGGACGGGGGCGTCAGGAAGTAGCGCGCCGTGAAATAAAAGCAAAGAATCCCCATGGTCAGCAGCACCAGGCGGATAAGCTGCGGCGGCAATTTGAATAAGCGCGACATGACGCATCCCCTCTAAGCAGCGCCGGATTGGCCCGCGGTTGATGTTTTCTGATTCATTTTCACAACCAAATCATTGCAGCGAAAAGCAGATTCCGCTTCGCGTGAATTGTCATTTATACGACATTTTTTGTGGAGTTGGGGGATTCGTCCCCTTCAAGCCTAGGATTCCTTGGGGAACACCGGACGGGCACTGCCCGGAGGGACTGGATTTCTGTGCTTCAATATTTGAACGAGCCGTTGTATAAGAATTGGGCGCATCGAGCGCCAGCACATGAGCATGACCTTTGAACAGCCGAAGCACCTGAACGTCGTGAGCTACCAGCGAGATGTTCGCGCTCTGCAGCCAGTGCTGCTGGTTTCTGGCGTAGAGCAGAGTCCGGTGAGCTGGTTTCAACTTGGCGCTGGATGGCTGGCGCTGCCGTCGGACCTCTGAATGCTGGTCTGTTGCGTTTAACCCTTCTTTTCGAGAAGTCACGCCGTCGCTGCATCGAGTTTCGCGGTGACGGAATTTTGTTGACGCCTCGGGGTGTTGTTGCTCTTCGTCGATTTGTCGCCTGGTCTCTGTCGCCTGACCCCATCGAGCCACAATATACTCGGTTACGGCTGACTTACCGGTTTGGGCTTGGCCGGAAAAATTGGACAATGCTGCTGGATGACGACGCGCAGATTTTAGAATTGAGACATGCGCTTGCGTCGCAGATCCCACCGGAGAAGGCCGCCTAACCGTTTTTTCGCAACGGCGCTGGCGTGCCTTGATCGAAAAGAATTTTCACGGGCTGGCCTTTGGCCGACTACGCGACGGTCAAACTTTGCTCCGCGTGTTGCACGACAAACTCGACTTGCTCGCGCGTTACACCTTGAAACCATATCAGGCCCCGCATAAGCAGGGCTGTCCTTCGAGCAAATCGGCCATGTCGCACAGGTCCTGGTAGTATTGTTCCCGGGAGAGGCCCAGCGCGGCGGCGCCAAAAATTTCCGCGTCCGCGGACGACGCGAACCCGCCATAGTTGACAACCACCAATTGATAAAACACCCAGTGGGCCGCCCGGTCCAGGCGCGTGAGCAAGAACGGATGAAGGTAAATAACAAATCCGTCCTCCGGGCCGCCGCCCTTGGGGCTGGCCCAGGCGCACTCGCCGGGTTGCAGCGGGGCGGAGTCAAACACAACCTGGCAGGGGTAGCGGACGCTGGCGCGGTCTTCCAGGATGCGCGGCAGTTCATGCCAGCCGATGCGAGGCCCGTACTTGTCAAATATCGCCGCGCCCGTGGCGGCCGCGTGCGCGCCCAGGGATTGCCTGGCGTCGTCCGCTGTAAGTTTCTTTGACATGGGGGAGGCGGTCATCCTTGCGGCGTCACGGCGTCGGCGGCGGCCCCGGCCGACGGGTCCGGCGCGTTTTCGTTCTCCCTGGACAGCCGTCCCTGGAGGATCGGCACGGACATTCGGAGGAAAAGAGTGTAGCAGAGCAGGCCGAAGGCCCAGATGCCAAAGCAGACCAGCGTCTCGTTGAGGGAAGGCCGATATTCCATCACTTCGCCCAAGGGCGTGGGAATGAAACCGGGAATGACCAACCCCATGCCTTTTTCGATCCAGATGCCCACAATGGCCAGGACGCAGGTCAGGTTGAGCCATTTGAGGCTGCGGCTCAGGGGCAGGATCAGCAAGATCATGGCCACCAGGTTGAACGCGATGGCCGTCCAAATCCAGGGCACCAGCGCATGATGATGCTCCAGGCCCACGAAAAGGTATTTCGAGGAGACGACGTGAAGGTTGCCTGAATAGAATTCCTTGAAGACTTCGTTGGCCAGCAGGAACACATTGATGAGCATGGACACCTGCACGATGCTGCGCAGGGTCATCAGGGCGCGATCGGTGATCAGCAGCCGCTCGGACATGCGCGAGCGGACGATTTTGTTGACCTGGGGAAACTGCATCAACATGCGCAAGGCCTCGGCGGAGAGGCTCAGAACCAGGCTTGGTTCCTCCGCAAAGGCCGTGGCCGTGCGCGGCGTGGCATTGAGAGCGGTGATTTCTCCGAACTGTTCTCCCGGCCCCGCGGTGCGGGTGATCCGAAAACGACCGCCTTCCTGCCGTTTGACCACCACACAGCCGCGCAAGATAAAGAAGGCCCTGTCCTCAACTTTGCCCTGGCGCACAAGAACGTCGCCTGGCTCAACCTCCAGGACTTCCGTCATGGGAAGAATCTGCCGGCGAGTTTCCATCGGCACCGAACCTATTTCGGGAAGATAGCGTGTCAGCAAGGCGAAATCGTCCAGTGTGGCGGCGCGGCGCCTTGATGGCGGCAAAGGCGCACCGCCGACGATATCGGCACCCAGAACAGAGGAGGAGGTGACCCGCCGAACGACTTGCATGGCCAAAATAATGAGAGCCGGCCCCGCCGTAAAAGCGGAGGCCAGGAAACGGGGACCCACAATCGAAGAATTCCAAAAAGGCCGCCCGCCCAAACCCACGTAGAGAAAGGCCGTGACGGTATGGATCGAGACAGCCCAGACGATGGCAATGAAAACGAACGGAATGTAAAACCATTTGCCGGGTTTGGTCTTCCGATAGCGACAGTAAAGCAGATAGCCGCATATATGAACATTGAGCAAAAGGTAGCCGTTGAGCACCAGGACGTCCCAACTGAGCATGGATTTGGGAAAGTTGAATTGTCCGATGCCGGGGATCAAATGCCAGAAGCGATCCGGCCGCCCCAGGTCCACGGTTACAAAGGCCAGGCACATCAGGATGGCGGCCACCGCCAGAAGTTCTCCGAAAATGACCAGGTCATGCAGGTCCTCGTTTTTATAAATATAAACGGGAATGACCATCATGACGGCCGCCGCCGCCACGCCGACGAGGAAGGTGAAGTTGGCGATGTAAACGCCCCAGGAAACTTCGTCGCTCATGCCCGTGACGATCAGGCCGTGCGCAAATTGCCGGCAGTAGGCGTGAAGGCCCAGCAGGCAGATGGCCGCCAGCGCGCCCATCCAGGCATAGTAACGCCAGTCCCCCTCCAGGGCCACGCCCGCGCAACGCTTGAGAAAAACAAAATAGTTCCGAATCGCGCGCGTCATACGTCGAAGTAGTAAAAGAACCGGGGGGAAGTGCCCATTTCCTCCTTGAGCTGGATGAACACGCGCTTGCTTCTAAGGATGTAGGACACTTCGCTGTTGGGGTCCAGCACGTTGCCGAACTTGCGCGCGCCGGCGGGGCAGACTTCCAGGCAGGCCGGATAGCGGCCCGCGCGGGTGCGCTGGAGACAGAAGTGGCATTTCTCCATGACGCCCTGGCGCCGCGGGCGGTTGCCCAGATAGGCCATCTCCGGGTTGAGGCGTTCCTTGGGAATGGATGGCTTGGTGAAGTTAAACCGGCGCGCCCAGTAGGGGCAGGCCGCTTCGCAATAGCGGCAGCCGATGCACCAATCATAATCAATGACGGTGATCCCGTCCTTTTCCTGCCAGGTGGCATGAACCGGGCAAACTTTGACACAAGGCGGATTCTTGCATTGCTGGCATTGCACGGGCATGTAGAAGTAACCCTTTTCCGGGACCGAATCCGGCGCGTAGAAATGCTCGGCTTTGTCGGTGTCCAGCGAACCGTCGGGCAGGCGGAGAACGCGGATGTATTGGATTTCGGGATCGCGCGACTGGTTGTTTTCCGCCACGCAGGCATGAACGCATTTGCGGCAGCCGATGCAACGGGTCAAATTGAGGCAATAAACGAATTCGACGCCGTTCATGGGCTTCAAATCCCGCACGTGCGGACGCAAACCATATTGCTGTTCCACTTCGTTCTCGATGCGCCGCAACACCTTGTCCATGTCCTGCGGCGTCATCTCTTTGTAATACTTTTGCAGGAACCGCTCCATGGTGGGGAAATCGTTCATTTCCAGCAGCGGCTTGAGACTGGCGGCCAGCGCGGCCAGACCCGTCGTGAGCACGGCGGAAGTGCGGAGGAAACTGCGCCGGTCCATCCCGTGGGCCAGCGGGGCTGGCTGGCTGGCTGGAGACGAGCGTGGTGTGTCCATATTATTCCTCTCCGGTCTGCGGGCCGGCCGTGGCGCCGATCTCCCGCAACGGATGCGGGCCTGGCGCGGGCTTGCGCGAAGGGAAGCGGGGCGAGTGAGGGTTGTGGCAGTTGACGCACTGCTTTCGTTCAATGGCTCCCAGGCTTCGATCCCAGTACCCGCTGGTCCGGCCATGCGCGCCGGCCTCCCAATCACGAAAGGTCGGCCCGTGACAACTGCCGCACAATCGCGGGGTATCCTCGAATTTCAACTCCCGCCCGTCCCGGGGCTGGAGCAGGACAAGATTGGTTTCGTTGTGGCAGTTGAAGCAGTTGTTGTTGCGGCCATGCGACCCGTGGCCCATCACGATGTCAGGGTGTTCCTTGGCGACGATGATGTTGCCGTTGGTGTCCAGCCGCAAAGGCGGGGGTTTCTTCTTGTCATGGCAGGCATAGCAGTCAAAATCCGACAAGTCCTCCCCCGCCCGAACCAAGTCCGCGTAGGACCGGCGGGTGGTTGCCTTGTCGAGAAAATTGGTGTCCACCAGCGGGATGGCGGGACGCGGCCAGCGCGTTCCGCCCGCATCCGCCAGAAACGCCAGAGCGAGCGCCGAAAAGGCCGCGCACACGATGGCCAGGGTGAGGCCGGTTTTGGCGTTGGCTGTCATCGCGTGGCGGCGGTTTAAAGGGCCGCGTGGACGGAGAGGCGGGAACACGCGCCAGCCTCCGTCTGAACGCGCCCGGGCTATTTCTTGAACGCGCGAACCTTGGCCACCAGCGCCTTGATGTCGTCGTCCGAAAGTCCTTCGGCGGCTTTCATCCGGGTCTTGTCCCCGTCCTTGATGCCTTCCTTGATGGCCTTGGTGGCCTTCTCATCGGTGAAGGAATCCTGATATTTGGCGTCGGTGAAGTCCTTGATGTCCAGTTTCTTGCCCATTTTGGTGTCCCCTTTGCCATCGGCGCCGTGGCACTTCTGGCAGGATTTCTCCCAGTTCGCATTGGCATCGTCGGCCCTCAGGGCCGCGGCGCTTGCCGCCAGGGCAAGAACAGTCAAACAGATTTTTACTTTTTTCATAATGATCAGCGTTTTGCCTGCAATGTGCGGCCATGCCGGGCTGCCGCGAGCCGGCTACGGCCCGTGTTGGCAGCCGGTGGCCGCTTTCCTCAGCGGCTCCGGCATGACTTGTTTTGCTTCGGAACCATCATGGCTGAGACGGCCCGTTGAAGCTAGTCCGAAATGGTGATTTGCTTCGCATTTTTTGGCATTCAAAAGACATAGAAGTAGTCAGCCGCGGGGACATGCCTTTGAGAGCGGGGCGGGTTGGAGTAACCACTTTCAGACATGGAACGGACAAATTGTGGATAGTCATCTACCCATCCTGTTGATGTCACGCTCAGAAGCGATACCGCAAGCTGGCATAAAGGAGATTCACGCCATAGTTGGCGTTCGCGCCTGAAGTCTGGTCGGCATAGAGGAAGTATCCGTACTTCAACGACACGCGGAGTCGTTGGTTGAGGCGGCGCGTGAGCGTGGCGGTGACGGCGTGCTCGTGGCCGCCGGCCCCGTAGGGAACGCCGGCGAGAGAGTTATCACAGTAATCGTCCGCCTGATAGTAGAAGTAACTCAAGTTCAGGTCCGTCTTGTTGTCCAGCACCAGGCCGGAGGTGAAGTTGACCGTCCAGTAGTTGTTGCGGCTGTCAAGGATGGCCTGGGTGACATCCGAAGCCGGGGTCTTGGTGTCGCTCAGGACATAATTGAACCCGGTTTGCAGGCACAGGCGGGACCAGGGTGTCCAGCAGACATCCTCCGCCAGGATGTGGCTTTGCATGGTGGAGGACTCCACGTTGGGCAGGCCCGCCAGCGGGTCGGGCGCCGTATGAATGGTGGACCATTGATATTCGTAACGGCTGATCAAGTTCAGATTCGGCAGAAGTTTCCAGGTCATCCTGGCGTTTCCGTCGTAGGTTCCGAATTTCTGCATTTCCAGGTACCCCGGATAGTCGAAAGGGTTGTCATTCGCGGCGCTGTCCAGGGATCGGCTATAGTGATACTCGTCGTCTTTGTAGTAACCGCCGACGTCCAAGGTGACGCGGCGCGAGGGGTACCACCTGGCTCCGCCGGTGTATTTCTGGATGAAGTTGCGCTCGTCCACCCCGCTTTGCACGGCCGGAACGCCGATGCCGCCGACCGGGATCAACCCGCCGTATTCATCGAGGTCCCCATCCACCTCGGTCAAATCCACTCTGGCGTGGAGAACCCAGTTGGTGAATCCTCTGTAGGTGAAGTCAAGCCGGGTGCGCACGTCGAGGTTCCCGGAGTCGCCATGGGAGTTAAAGGGCACGGGAAGGCTGTCGCCCAGGGTTTCCATGCCGCTGGAGGACTCTTCGGCATAGTCCTTTTGCACGCGCACGGAAGGGATGAAGGTGAAATCAGGAGTCGGTTTGTAGAGGAGGTTGAGGTCCACCACATATTCATTCATGTGTGAGCTGCCGGTCAAACCGTAGTAGCCAAAGCCATATTGGGGGTTGGCCACGTAACCGACATCGAAGTCAGACCCATAAATACGGCTGCCGGAAATGGTATTGTCCAGGTGCGTGTAGGAGGAGCCGAAGGAAACCAGGAGATTGGTTTTGAGCCAGGTTTCGGAGAAGGTGTGGACGTCAACCGTGGTATAACCGGCGCCTTGCAGGTCGGTGATTTTTTGTTGGATGGGTTCGCCCGGATATTCCGTGATTTTAAGGGTGTCATCCTTTTTTCCGGTCTCCAGGCGCAGGCCCAGGCCCAGCTCCGTTGATTTGACGTGGTCGGACAAGTCGAGTTGAAAACTGTCGGCGTGCTCGTGGATGACATTCAGGGAGGGGCTGAGGCCCCGCACCGTGTTGCCTGTCACCGTGGAGTCCCCCCAAATGGTGGAACCCTCCTGGCCATCCCGGAAGGTGTGCGAGTATTTGAAGACGGCGTTGATCCCTTTTTCCGGCGTCAGGCCCGCTTCGAGGGAAAAGTTCCCGCGGTCCAGCCCGTAGGCGTCTCTGGAGAGGGGAAAATTCATGCCGGTGGACGGGAAGAAGCCGCCATCGGCATCGGACCAGGTGCGAAATTCCCTGTAAGAAAGGCGCAGGTAGCCGAGTTTTTCGCGCTCGAAGCCCAGTTTCAATTTGTAATCGTCCTGTTCGGCCATCGCCCGCGCGTCCACGGTCATGATGGTGGTTTTGTCCAGGTTGGTTGCGAAATGGGAGCCTTCGATGCCGCCGAAAGGCCCGACCGGGGTTTGGTGCTGCTGTTCGAAGCTGGCGCGATCGCGGCTGGTGAAGAAGCCGCCGGTGGAGAACTCAATCCAGTTGTTGTAGGAGTTTGTGCCGCCCTCGAACATTTGCTCCGGGGTCAGGGGAGGGGGAGCGGCCGGCGGCGCATTGGTGGGAGCCGCCGCAACGGGTAAGGCCGCCAGGCCCAGGCCGAGCAGCAACGCCCAACACCGCCGGCTTTGTTTGTCCTGCACGTGTTCGGTTGGTTTCATCGGCATGAAGGTTGGGGGTTAGAATCGCAAAGCGGGGCTGACGCGGGATCCATGAACGGCCTCGTGGCAGCCGGCGGTCCAACAGGCGCCTTGCTGGACGCTTAAGGTATGGTTCTGTCCGCCGATGAAAAGCTGGCCCCCGCTGACCTGCTGGAAGTGGCATTTCAAACACAAGTTGGCGTTGCGTTCCGTCAACAACTTGGCATTGACCGAGCCGTGCGGGGCGTGACAGGCCGTGCAGCCCTCGTGCAGGGCCTCGTGCTGGAACACGAATGGCCCGCGCTGGGCCTGATGGCAGCGAAAGCAACTCTCGTTCTGGGAGAGCATCGCGGTCCCGCCCCCGAGATGGATCGAACCTTTGTGAGGCGAATGGCAGTCCGTGCAACTGAGTTTGTCTTCGGTCACGGGATGGTGGTTGGGAAGACTAAACTGGCCGCGCACCTCGGCATGACACTGGAAGCAAACCGTTTCCGTCGCGCGCGGGGATCTATCCACGTCGCGCGCCCCAAAGCTGTCGGACTTGGGGCGGCCTGGCATGAAGCTGTAAGGAGGCAGGACCTCGCCGCCGGAATCGGAGTGAAGGCTGCAAGGGCCGTGGCAGGATTCGCATCCAGCGTTGAGGGCGTTGGTTCCGTTCGCCATCAGACGGGCATGATCGGCGGTGGCGAATCCCTTGTAGATTTGGTCATGGCACTGCTCGCACTCCTTGGAGCCGATGTATTTGGCGCCGGGCACGTCCGGCAACTCGACCGTGGAATGGGTCACGGTGCCGCAGGAAATGACCAGCAGGAGCAGGGCCGTGGGGATGGCCGCCAGCGCCAGCCGCCGCGCCCAGGCTGGTCGGCGCCTTGCCAGTTTGCGGAAATAGCAATTGATCATAGTGTTTGAGCTACTGGTCCATCAGCCAGGCGGCCCGGCGCCATCAGCCTCAAGCCTTTCTTCATTTCGGGCGTTTCAAGGGTCCAACTCCTTCCTGATGAACTGTTCCGTCTGATAGACCAGCTCTGCGACATACTCTGGATTGTGAACGCCAAAACTGCCGTCATTATGCACCACGTAAAGGTTGAAACGAGCCTTGCGGATGTTCTCCGGAATCTGGAGCTGTTCCGTGGCATTAGGTCCCGGGCCGCCCGAGGACAGGCTGCCTGGGGTGGTGTATTCCCAGGCCAGGTTCCCGTATTTGGGGTACAACGAGGCCAGGACCTTGTTGGTGCTGTTGGTGGTGCCAGCCGCCCAATAGTCCAAATCGAAGATGAGCTGGTCAATATCGTTGGTCACGCCGCTGTTGACAAAGGAGACAAGAAAGCTGATGGGTTCCACGGAAACATGGCAGGTGACGCAGAGGCCGTATTGTTGCACCATAAAGTCATGGCCCGTGTTGGCCGGCTGAGTGTCGCTGACAAAGGGCGTGGTCTGCATGTGGCATCCGACACACTGATTGGTGATGAGCCGCGCATGAGAGCCTGGCTCATAAGGGGCAACGCCGTTTGTGAACTCGCCGACGGTGCCCAGCAGCATGTTGTACTGGAGGGAGTGATGCGGCTCGCAGGCGTTATTGGACCACGAATCCCCCCGGTCATTGTGGCATTGGCCGCACAGGTTGATATTGGCTTTGTAATATGCGGCAAATTTGCCATTGGTGGGCATGAAGTAATCGTTGGTGGAGGCGACGGGATTGCGCAGTTGCGCGGGATAGGTCGTGGCTTGGTGCGGGTCGTGGCAAGTGCTGCAAACGATCCCGATATCCGCATCGCCTGTCGGCAACGCATTGGTTTGCAGCAGGCTCAGTCGCACGGAGCCGGAATGACACCGGCCGCAAGCATTGATCAGCTTGGTGGAATTGACATTGAGGTTGGTGACTGTCATTTGATGGGCGGCGTTAAAATTTGTGATGAGCAGATTTGTAACCAACGCATGGGCGCTGTTGGTCCACTCATCGAACGTCGGATGGCGCGGGTCGGTGTGACAGCCGCCGCAGACCTGCGAGGCCACTTCGGCTCGCGGCCGGACCGCCGGATTGTCGGGATTGGCCGCGTGATTGGCCGCCGGCCCGTGGCAATTCTCGCACTGAACGCCGGCCAGATGCGGTGTTTTCGCTTCGTTGACAAATCCCGTGGTCAACTCGAATCCCACCGTGTGGCAGGCCAGACAGGAACCGTTGGTCTGGCCGCCGTCGGCCATAAACAATGTGTTGGTGAACGCGGCCGCGTGGGGAGTGTCCTGCACCGTCCTCAGGATGGGGTCATGGCATAAGGCACAGGTCTGAGACCCCGTGTAGAGGGGCGACGGGCCGGAGACGCGAAAGAGGGCGTTGCTATAGCGGGCGGGAAGAGTGGCCGTTCGGAGCAGGTCGGTGCGTCGGGTCACGGCCACCCAGACGGGCTTGTTGGTTTGCTGGGCGAACAATTGGTAGTAACCGGCGGGACCGTCCCAGGTCACCGTCACGCCATTGGAAGCCACCGTAATGCCCGTGATGAAATTGGTCTCGCCGGGCATCCCGCCGGGCACCGTGACGCTCAGATGTTGAACATTCTGCGCGTGGCCGTGCCAGCCGGCCAGCAGGACGGCCACCACCGCCAGAAACCGGGAAAGCGGCCATTTCGCCGGGCAGTGTTTTGTCCTATTCATGGGCCATTAATTCCACGGATAAATAGGATTATTCTTTTAGCACTCCGCCGTCAAGGAGCGGTTTGTTTGATTTGTTGCAGGGCGGCAATCTGAAGATGCGAATTGAGCGCGATTTGCTTCAATCTGTCCGCCGCTTCCGATTGGACTCTTCGAAGCTGTTCCCTGGCGGCCTGCTGGGCGGCTTCGGACTGGCCCGCCTGCGCCTGGAGAAATCGTTGCCGGGCTTCCTTAACCTGGGCTTGTATTTCCACCGTTGCCTGCTGGAATTGAGTCCGTCCCGCCTCGCGCAGCACTTGCGTGCCTTCTTGCAGGGAAACGGCATCGAAGTTGGGAATCGAGCGCCGGACCGCCTCCAGCGTGGCGGAGTCAATCCGGGCCGGTGACGGCGCGCCCTGTTTGGCCGCGGCGGCGCGGGCAATGGCGCGGGTCAGGTCAGGCTCCAAAGCTTGCTCCCACTCCGGCGCAAGACGCGGCAGCGATTCCTTTTGGTTGCCGCACACCACGGCGATGCCCAGGAAACACGCGTCGCCTTTGTCCATATTGAAAGCACTGATGCCATCGGCCTCGGCGGCGTTGGCGCCGGCCTCGGCCAGGGAATCGCATCGAACCACTCTCACCTTGCCGCCAGCCACTTGTTCGTATTGGGCCAGCAATTGGCCGGCCCGTCCGGCGTAGGCCTGCACGGAATCCGGCACGCCCGACGCAGCCAGCATGGAGTAAAACCGGATTTCCACCGGCGAATCCAGATGTTGCAAAACGGCTTTGGTCGCCTCCGACAGCGCGACCGGGTTCTCCGAGTCGGAAGCAACCGGGGCGGGCGGGCGGGAAAACCAAAAGGCGCTCAGAGCCACGCCCGCCAGGAAGAAGACCAGCGCCAGAATGACAAACTTGAGGCGGGGGTTTCCCGCTAAACGCCGCTTGTCCTCCGGCTTATTATTATTTTTCGGCAAAGCATTCATCATTATCCTTTCGTTGCAGGAACCGGCGCGAATCACCTGCCAGCCTGGCAACCGTCAACAACAACCACCATTCCCGGCCCAGTCCTGGCGGCTGGCGGCGCGGGTTGCGCGCGCCCGCCAGCCGCCCGAACGGGTTGGCCATCTATCTCCGCACGAGCCGGAGCGACTAATAAGACACTACGCGGAAGAACTGCTGTGTATTGCCCACCGTGGGCGTCAAGTAGCTCATGGAGGCCGTCTTGGTCGCCACAATCGGGTTGCCGACATTTTGCCAGCCTTGGCTCAAAGAGCTGACTTCCTGGATCTGATAGGTCGTGCCAGCCACCGTGTCAAAGGTGACATCCGCCGCCGTGTAGATCTGGATGGTATTGGTGCTGCCGCCCGTCGTGCTGCCATTGACATACACAACCCCGTTGGGGACGGACAAGCCAGGCGCCAGAGGATTGAGTCCCAGCGAGTATTTCAGCCAGTTGGGAATGCCGTCGCCAGCCGGATCGGCGTTGGGAGCGCCCAACGCGTTGGTGAGCGAGCCGAAGTTGGCGATCTCCCACGCATCCGGCAAGCCGCCGGGCACGGAAACGCCCGTCAGGTTGGCAATCGAAGCCTTGAGCAGGCCGGTGGCGAAGGGAGCGTTGTGGACGCCCAGGCTCCCGTCATTGTTGACAAACTGCCAGTTGTAAGCGGCATTGAGTTGATTGGTCGTCCAGTTGGTCGTGGTTGTGAGACTGGTCTGAGCCACTCCGGCGATGACGCCATTCTTGTTGGGCAGCATGGCCGACAACTGGTTGAGCAGAATCTGAACTTCCGTTTGCACGCCCTGAATGGCGCCGGTGTTGGCATAGTCCTCCACCGGGAAGTTGAAGGTGGTGATGCCGCCGTGGCATTGGTTGCAGACAGCCACCTGGTCAATCTTGTTGGTGACCCCATTGGTGATGACATTGTAACTCATCTCAAAGGTGTGGCCGCCCGACAGAAGGAATCCGGGATTGGAGGAAGCGAGGGTCTGCATGTGGCAGCCGACGCAGGAATTGGTGACTGACTCGCGGTGAGCCGAGCTGGGAATGGTCTGACCGTAAGTAATGGCATTGATGCCCTCGATCATGTCGCCTTGCACGCCATCATGCGGGCCAAAGCTCGATCCACCCGCCCAAGTGGCAAGCCCCAGTTTGTAGTTGATCACGTTGGTGACGGCATCCCCATCGCGGCTGTGATGGCAATTCATGCACAGGTTGCCCTCGCCGCCGTTGGTAATAACCGTGCCGTCGCCGAAGGTCGCCGAAGCCATGATGCGGAGCAGGTGGCTGTCGTTGGCGGGGGTCGTCAGACCGTGCGGCTCATGGCAAGTCTGGCAGCCAATCGCGTAGTAGGTCGTGTTCGTCGGCGCAAACATTGTATTGGTGGACAGGGTGTTGGAAACCGAGGTAATGAAACCGAGCGCGGTGTGGCATTTCACGCATTGGTCGCGGCCGGAACCAGTAGGAATGGTCGTCGTGACCGCGTGGCTGGAGGCATACCATTGAGCGCCATAGGCTTCCGTCGGGGGACTGTCATGGCATTGCTCGCAAGTGCCCACCGTGTAGGGAACGTCGAGCAAGGGCCAGCCGGGCAGATTGGTGTCGCCGTAAGATTGCGCGTGATCGTAGCCCGGCCCATGGCAATTTTCGCACGTGACATTGGCCAGGCTCCGCAAATTGTAGGGCATGGAAGAGTAGTTGGTGGGAGACAGCATGGACGGGAAGGTCCAATTGTCCTTCAGGGCGGTGCTGTAAAACCCGTCGTCTGCCAGCGCGGCGGCGTTGGTATCGTATCCAGTCGTGTGGCACTTGATGCACGAGCCGCTGTAATGGCTGCTCAAGTAACCGTCAATGCCATTGGAGAAGATGGTCGAGTGCAGGGTGGTCGTCCAGGACGGATACATGTCAGGATCGGGGCTTCCGCTGTGACAGGCCGCGCAGGTGTAAACGCCCATGTACTTTTCCCCGTTGAAATTCACGCTCACGTTGGTGGCGCCATTGGTGGTGGCAATGGTGGCCGTCACCGTGTACTGGCCCGTCATGTCCGGGCGGAACACCACGCGCGCCATGGGTCCGGCCACTTGATAGAGCAAGCGGTCAGACGGCAGGAAGACGGGCAAGTTCGATGGGAAGGTATTCGGCGTCAAGACGGCTGTGGAACCTATTGGCGCGGTGGTCACGGCCCAAGAGATATTCGTGATGTAAGAGAGGGATGACGTGAGGGCCACGTCCACCTCCAGATAGGCTGGCGTGCCGATGCCCAGCGTTTGAAGCCCGCCCGAATACTCGGTGCTGGCCGGCAGGCCATAGAGGGTCACATTGCCGGGCGTCAGGGGCCGCGGCAACACTCGGGCGTTGAGGCTGGAGGGCGTCGTGGCCGCGCTGGACGCTTGGGCGGCGACCAGGCTTAGAAGCGCCATTGTCCACAGACAGGAGCGCGCCTTTCGGATTCGATTGCTTGTTTTCATATATGCATTTTGTTGGGTGTTCAGACGGTTGTCGTCGTTGGTATGGAGGGTGTCTGCCTCACGGAAGCGCCGTGCCGCGTTGCGTCCTGACAGCCAGTCCCGATCCCCGCTCGCCTTGGGCGCCCGCCTGTCAAAACTTGTAGATGGGTCAAAAATTGGTAATTATTTCGCATAGCCAGCCAGCGGGCCTGGAAAGGCCCACCCCATTTGGGGGTCAAAGCGTTGCGGCTCCGGTTTGCCGGAAGCTCCGCTGAGTTTCGCCATCAACGCGGCGGTGTGTTCCTGGATAATCTCCCGGCATCGGACCACTTCCTGCTCCCGCAGGCGCACGTTTTCGCGCATGAGTTGTTCCAGGTGGTCCATGTTGTAGAGAAAGACCGATTCGACTTGTTGCACCTCGGCGGCAATGTCCCGCGGCACGGCAATATCAATGAGAAACAACGGGCGATTGGGCCGCTGGCGCATGACCGCCTCCACGTCCTCGCGGTCCAGAATGGTTTCCGGGCAGCCGGTGGAGCTGACGACAATGTCGGCCTCCTGCATGGCGGCCAGGCCGTCGTCCATGTAATTGACGGCGCGGCCTCCGACTTCGCGGGCCAGTTCCTCGGCGCGCGCCAGCGTGCGGTTGGCCACGATAATGGAGCGGACGCCCTTTTTGACCAGGTGCCGGAGGCAGGCTTCGCCCATTTTGCCGGCCCCGATGATCATAATGGTCTTGTCGTGAAAATCGCCGCCGAAAATCTTTTCCGCCAACTGGACGGCCACGCTGCCGACGGAGGTGGCGCCCCGGCCGATTTGGGTTTGGGTGCGGATGGCCTTGACAACCTGAAACGCGCGCTGGAAAGCGCCATTGAGGATGCGTCCCGTCAAATTGGCCGCGCGGGCCGCTTCGTAGGCCGTCTTGATCTGGCCCGTGATTTCCGTTTCTCCCAGCACCATCGAATCCAATCCGCTGGCCACGGCGAAGAGATAGCGGGCGGCGGCCTCTTCCGTATGGACATAGACGCAAGGGGAAACATCCAGGGGAGCGCGCGCCAGCGAGCCGAGCAACTCGGGCAATCCCCCGGCGTGGTCAGCCACGCCGTAAAGCTCCACCCGGTTGCAGGTGGAAAGAAGGACCAATTCGGAAAGGCCGCCCTGCTCTTTGAGCCGGGTGGCGGTTGCCATGAGCCGCGATGGAATGACGGCCAATTGCTCGCGCAGCGCGACCGGCGCGGTTTTGAAGCTGATTCCCGCCGCGAACATCATGCGAACCTCCCGTTGCCGGCGCCCGACGGGCCGTTCTTGAAGTACATTACGCTTCTCATGTTGCGGGAAACATTGCCCGGCAAGGCAAAACCCAGCTACACACTAATTGCGATTTATTGGACATTTATTGGTTTGCCGCCGGGAAAAGGGCGCACTCTTTTGTTTTTCTTTTTGAACAATAAAAGGCGGGCGTCCATCCCCTCCGCGCAAACCTTGGGCGCCCCATTGCCGTGGCGGATGACGGGAAAGTTTCAGGAGGGGAGTTTAAATCAGGCTTGTTTTGTCGCGGGCCTTCCCGTAGTATGGTTCCACAAATTTTATGGCTGATATTGCAAATAAATATTCCGACAACGTCGCCGGGAAATACTACGTGGACAACCAGTGCATTGACTGCGACCTTTGTCGCGAAACGGCGCCGGCCAATTTCACGCGCAACGAGGATGGCGGCTACTCCTTCGTTTACAAGCAACCCGCTTCTCCCGAGGAGGAAGCCCAATGCAAGGAGGCCAAGGAGGGTTGCCCGGTGGAAGCCATCGGCGACAATGGTTAGGCCGCGGGACGGATTTCCCAAGGGGGCTGGACATCGGAAGGGTTGATGTTCGTCACGGCGCCAGCGTGAAAAGTTCGCCGAAAGCCGCGGCTTCAAGGTGGGCGAGGCCCTGGACATGGGCGCGGTCGTTTCTGATGGTGGACGAGACGAAAACGCGGCCGCCCGGCATCGTGCCCAGATACATTTGATAGTAATTCTCCCTGGCCTGATCGTGGGAGTTGAGGAAATAGTTCAGGCCGCGCAAGACGGCGGGAGCGCCGTTGCTCCTGTCAATACTCAGAACCAGAAGGTTGAGCGCGGACTTGGTGTGTTGCTTGAGTGTTGGCAGCGCCTGCGCGAGGCCGCCAGCCTGGATGATTTGTTCCAGCGCCCACTCGGTGTCCACCTGTCTTTCAGCCGGGGGATCGGGTTGCAGGCCGCCGTTGTGCGCCAGAAAAATAATCTCGCGCCCGGTGGCCGCGACAAAGGGATGGGAGAAAATATCCCCCGCCAAGGCCTCGTTGCTGGCAAATCTCCCGTGGAAAATGGCGCGTATTTCCCCTGCGAGCCTCGGCAGCGGGGTGTCGTCCTGGTAAATGGGTGTCGCGGTGCGGTAGTGAAAGAGGCCGTTGGCGGCGCGGATGACATAGCCCCAGCCGTGGCAATGACGGGAGCATCCAGGCGCGATGCCAGAGAGGGTGGGATCGTTTTCGCAGGCGCGTTTGAGGCCGGCGTGCAACTCGCGCACGTCCGCCTCACTCCTGCCTGCATAGCCAAACATTCGACAAGCCATAGAGCAGCCATCGTAACGCGGAAGCCGTCTGCGGGTCAACTTACCCTTCGGACCTGCCCGGCCTTGACGGACGCAGGGGTTTTGAGCCGTCACACCGTCACAAGTATTTACAATCAACAACTTACAAAAGCTCAACCCGTCACATGTGACGGCACAAACCGTAACACAAGGCGGTGGAGGCTGGCCGCCTCGACGCCTTTGCCGTAAAAAGCGCAAGGTGCAAGTACCTGCATATACCTGCATGTACCTGCATATTGCCGCGTCAAACCCGCCGGTTTCAGCTTTATTTATGCACCCAGTCGAGCCATTAAAAAGCGGAAGGCGTGTTGAGCCATGTTGACGCTGTCCATACCCTCTCCCGCCCGGCGGGAGAGGGCAGCCCAAATCCTCGCCTAAGCCGCCCGTTTTCAATTCCGGGGAGCGCACGCGCCCTCGCGTGTGGCAGTCGGCGCCCTCGCCGACTGCATCCCCTCATCCCATAGGAAGTGGAGAGGATGCAAAGATGTGGTCGGCGAGGGCGCCGACCACGACACGCGAGGGCGCGTGTTCTCCCCCAGACCGCGCCATTCCATCGTTAGGCGAGGATTTGGGACGGCGCTGCCCTCTTGCCGCCCAATTCTGTAAGCCTTTAGCCTTTGGCCTTTCCCCCAAGACAAGCCCGGGCGCAGGGGTTTTGAGCCGTCACACCGTCACAAATGTTTACAATCAACAACTTACGGAAGCTCTACCCGTCACAAACGCGGTGGATGTCGGCTGCTTTGACGGCTTTGCCGTGAAAAGCGGAAGAGTGGCAGCGGCGTCCCGCCGCTGATCCTTCAAGCTCCAGAGCCGGGACGGCTCTGCCACTTACTGACCAGTTGCGCCCGCAAAAGCGCAAGCTTCGACTGCCTTCGATTAGCTTCGATTGGCCGCGTTGAAATGCCACTCCAACACGCCTTATTGGCGGCTTTGGCGAAGCCGGACTTGTCGCGCCGTAGCGCAGCGAAGGCGGATGCGCCCTCTCAACTACACACTATCATGTATAGACGCCAATGCAAGTAAAACATTCAATTTTTTTTGCCCGGACGCCGTTTTCCTTTTGTCCTCGCCAAGGGGTTGAGGCGGTTGCGATGGGAGGAAGCCGTATCGAGTTTGTGTCGCGGGCCTTTTGGCCCGTCTGTTCTACGGACTATCCTTTCGTTTCCAGTTGCTCTCCACACCGCGTCGCCGCGATGCAGTTACTTTCAACTCGTGGCGGGAAGCACCGCCACAGAGGGACTTCCACCCTCCAATGCAGGCTCATTCTCAAGCGCACGAGCGCGCCCGTCCCCGGTCGCAGCAATATCCGAACTCACGCCGCGCCGAGTAAATCCCGACACTGCCGAATCTTTGAATATTTCTGCGCCCGGGGACGGGCGCGCTCCTCACCTTTTGGGTGCGGCAGCAAGCAGTTCGCTAAAGATGGCGGTTTTTGGCGGCCGGGGGGCGGGCTAGGGCGCGGCGAGAAGAACGCGGTAGAAACGTTGCGGGTCGGCGGCTGGGGCGTCCGCGGCCGTCACGACGGAGTTGGTCGCAATAATCGCCGCGCCGGAGTTGGTCCACAGCGGCGCGGCCAGATTGGTCGTGTATTGCAATTGGTACACGAATCCCGGCCGGGCGCTCCAAGTGAACAGGATCGCGCTGTTGCTGACGGCGACGGACGAAAAGGACGGCGGCGATATCGGCGTCACGCTGATGTCGTCGAAACCGAAGGCATCGGCGTCGTTGCGGAAATCGAACTCAACCGTGGTGGGGGAGTTGGTGGCGAAAACGGCGAATTGGAGGTTGGTCCAAAACATTTGGGCCACGTTCAATTGATTGAAAAGCGTGGCGCCACCCCACTTCACTATGAATTGGTTGGTCGGGCCGCCCACCGGGTTGTCCAGAAAAAGCGAGAGCAGGTAAAGCTGGCCTGGGACGGTCGGCAATGTTTGCGAAAGTGAAGCCGTGTTGCCAGGCTCGCCCATGATGGCCGCATATTCACCCGCATGGATGTAGTCGCCGAAAAGTTCCAGAACCGACCCCACAAAATTGGTGGCGCCGCCGGAGCCGGAAAAGGTCCAATCCGAGAAGTCGCCGGTTTCAAAACCGCCGTTGCCCACGGCCAGTGTGAAGGGCAGCGTTTGCGCGTTGGTCGTATTCAAATCAGTAAACACCAGATTGCCGGTCTGCGCGCTAATCAAAAGATTGCCGGCCGCCGGATTGAGCGTGGCGACGATGTTGGTAACCGCGCCTGCCGCCAGCGTTCCGCCAGCCGGGGAAAGACTGGCGAAGGCGGAGGTGCTTTGGGCCGTCCATTGGATCGGCACGGGGGCGGCGTTGGCCAGGGAAAAGACCTGCGAGGTCTCGTTGAAGGGCCCGCCCACCGGCCCGGATACGGCCATGCCGGAGTTCGAAGCAAGGAGCAGCGGGTCCGAAACTTGCAAGGCGACGGGAAACAGATGCGTCACGCCGGAGGTCAGGTTGGAAACCAGCAAGTCGGCCAGGTATCCGCCGGGAGGCAGATTCGTGGCGGAGCCGTTGACCGAGAGCGTGACGGGCGTGGCTTGGGCGCTGGAGAAGACACCGTGGTTGACAGAGGCGCCAAGCCAGCTTGGACGCGGCCCCAAGACCCAATCCACCGTGGTGGCTTCCGTGCTTTTTAAGATCATCGTCTGCGTGTGCCCCGCCAGGGCGACGCCGTTGGTGACGGCAAAAGAGCATCCGCCCCCGGGCAGAAGTTCCAGGCTGTCCGGTGGCGCAAAGGCGTTGATCAAGGCTTGCCCGGCCGGCGTGCCCCATCCGGTGCAAAGATCGTAACCCGGCACGGCGAAAAACCTGGTCGCGCCGTTGCTATTGGTGTTGTTGCCGGTTGTAATGTCGTGGAAGAGGGAGGGATAAAACACGCTCTGGGCCGCGCCGTAGAGGGCGGGGTTGAGGAATCCGGCCGGCGGCCGGCCATATTGGGCGGCTTGCTGATTGATCATGGCGGTGAAGCCGGCCCACAGCGGCGTAGCGCAACTGGTGCCGCCGACCAAGTCAGCCTCACCGTTGCCGTGATAGAGCAAAATCTGGTCCGCGATCATGGCCACATCCGGCACGTTGCGCCAGATCGTGGAGCCTTGATTGGAAGACATATTGACGGTTTGCTGCCAATAAGGAATGGGATAGGTCGTGCTGACTCCCCCGCTGCCCCCCGCGCCGGGAAAGTATTCGCTGTTGGTGAATCCATTCCATACCGTCTCCGCCGCCCATGCTCCGCCGGGACCGCTGGTGGTCAAAGTTGTGCCGCCGACCACCGTTATATTGGGGTCCGTTTGCAGCGGCGGGGGATCGTAGTAAAACGCGCCGCTGTCGCCACAAGCCGCGAAGAAGGACTGTCCTTGCGCGGCCATTTCCTGGAAGATGAAGTCGGTCGTGGCATCAATGTTGAAAAACCAGCAACAAGAAATCTGGTTGGCCAGGCCATCCACCGCGATCTGGTTGAGCAGATCGTTATTGACGGAAGTGACGCCGTAGGGCGCCTGGTAAACAAGGACTTGCGACAATCCGGGCGCCATCGAGATGGCCATCTCGATGTCCAGCGCAACCTCCCCCTCCCCTCCCCCCGGTGGACCGCTGAAACCGTCCACGGGCACCTTGGTCACGGGCACCGGCGGCAGACCGGCCAGGTTCTCATAAGAGGTAATATCGCTGGTGTAATAGGTATCGAACTCCACCAGCGCGACGGTTTGCCCGGCGCCATCCAGCGCCATGCCCGGCGCGTAGGCAGCGCGAAAATCGTGTCCGATAAAGGCGCCGCCCGGCCCTGATCCGGTGCCCTCCGCGAACGGAGGCGACCCCGAACAGACGAGGAGATTTGGCTTGGGAAGTTGGTAATTGTCCAACCCGCTGACGTGCCGCAAGGGCAGTCCCGCCTCGACCGACGGCTCCGCCTCGGGCGCGTAAAAAGTCCGTTGCTCGGTCGGATGCTGGAAAACATTCAGATTGACGCGCAAGGCTTTCTCCACGTGGGCAACCGTTCCCTCGACATCCAGCAGCAGGCGATTGGCGTGAGTGTGAACCACGCTCAGTCCGTGCGACCGCGCAAACGCGGCCACGGCCTCGTAATCCGCCTCCGTCGGACCAAAACGGTCGGCGAACTCGGACGGTGTGAGGTACTGATGGAATCGCGCGCTGGACGGATCATAAAGGTCGCGCAGCAGCGCGGCCAATTCGGCCGGATGACGCAAGGCAAGTCCGAGGGCCAGCCGCAAACGGTTGGTGTCGGACATTGCGCCGACGGGTTTCAGTTGCGCCGTGACTGGCGGGACATGGCCCCGCAACGTCTGCCGACCCGCCGGGAGCGCCTGGGCCGCCAGGGCCAGCGCGCAGCCGAGCAGGGCCAGCGTGCCCCGGCAAAATGAGGAAAAGGTTTGGTTCTTGCGCATTGGCGCGGAACTATTTGGAATTGGCGCCGTCCCGCGCAAGTTTATGGGTTTGGATAGAGCAGACGGAAATACTGATAGCCATTCGTCGCGGGCACCGTCACGGAAATGGTCGAGCCATTGGTCGTCATGGTGGCGGTCGAGGCGGACCAGGAATTCGGCAGCAAGGACGAGCTTTGTTGGAGCACAAATCCCGCGGCCGACGAACTCCATGAAAGAATGGCCTGGCTGCCCAAACGCGTCATGCTTAAAGGCGGGGAACCGGGCGTTTGCAAGGCGGCAAGGATGCTCCAAAAGCCGCCGGTGATGGAATAACTGCCGCCGGACATGGTGGCGTTGGCAGGCTGGCCGATGGTGCCGGTAACAGCATAAGTGGCGCCGCCGTTGGCGCCGGAACTGGAACCGCCTCCGCCGCTAATGGTGTGCCAGGCAATGCTGTAGTTCTGAGCATGAAGCGAGCCTGGCAGAACAAGCGCCGCTCCCACAATAGCGATGGCCAAAAGATTTTTCATAAAACCGATTTTACCGCCAACAGACTATTTCTACCACGCCCCTTCCGGCTTGACAACTGGAATCTTGCGTGATAAATTTCAAAAAAAGCAAAACTATGAAGAAGCTCCTGATTCTGCTCGCCTGCGGTTTGCTGGTCGGATGCGAATACACCGTGCCTCTTGTCACGACCCCCGGCATGGAGATTGACAAGTCGGTCCTGGGCCTGTGGCAGAGAACGTCCGAGGACGGCAAGACCGAGCAGCTTCTGGTGCTGCCGCTGGACAAGAATGAATACCTGGTGTCGTATCCGACCGACCCCAAGGACGGCATGTTTGCCAGGGCCTGCCTTTGCAGCGTCGCCGGCAAAACCCTCGTGCAACTCAAGTGGTTCGGAACCGCCCAAGGCAAACTTCCCGACGACAACCGCGTGTACCAGTTCGCGGCCTATTCCGTGACCGGCGACAAGCTGACCGTGCGGATGCTCAACAGCGACGTCATCAACAAGGACACGGTCTCGACGGCGGAATTAACCAAGTCCATTACCGCCAACAAGGACAAACCCAACCTCTTCAAAGAGGACATGGCCTTCACGAAGGTCAAATAGTCCGTGGCTCAGGCCAACTCCGATGCCGCAATCTCCCTCGGCGGCGCCGATAATGGCGTCCCGTCGGCCGCTTCCGGATATTCAAAAACCCTGCCCTCAAAGTTGCGGATGATCACGCGATGCTTGTTGCGGCTCAACACGTAATCGGGGTTGATGGGCACCTTGCCGCCGCCGCCGGGAGCGTCAATCACATATTGCGGCACGGCGTAGCCGCTGGTGTGGCCGCGCAGGCTTTCCATGATCTCCAATCCCCGGCGCACACTGGAGCGCAAATGGGCCGAGCCTGAGATCAAATCGCACTGATAGATGTAGTAAGGCTTGACCCGGCACATCAGCAATTTCTGCATCAGCGCCCGCATGACCGCCGGATGGTCGTTGACTTGACGCAGCAACACCGTCTGGTTGCCCAGGGGCACGCCGGCGTCCGCCAGCCGTCCCAGCGCCTCGCGCGCCTCCGTCGTCAACTCGCGCGGATGATTGGAGTGGATGCTGATGAACAACGGGTGATACTGGCGCAACATCGCGCACAACTCCGGCGTGATGCGCTGCGGCAGGAAAATGGGAATGCGCGTGCCCAGGCGCAGAAACTCCACGTGCGGGATGGCGCGCAGCCGGCTCAAAAGAAACTCCAGCTTCTCATCGCTCAACAACAGCGGGTCGCCCCCGCTCATGAGCACGTCCCGAATTTCCGGGTGCTGGCGCACGTACTCAATCTGGCGGTCAAACTCCGGGTGGAAATCATAGCCGGTCGCGTTGCTCACCATGCGGGAACGCGTGCAATAGCGGCAGTAGGCCGCGCAACGATCCGTCACCAGGAACAGCACCCGGTCGGGGTAGCGATGCACCAAGCCCGGCACCGGGGAATGGGAATCTTCGCCGCACGGGTCGCTCATTTCCCAGGGCGCGGTGTAAGTTTCCTCCACCCGCGGCACCACCTGCCGGCGGATGGGACAGTTCTCGTCCGCCCCGTCAATGAGGTTGAAGAAATAAGGCGTGATGGCCAGGGCCAGTTTATGATTGGCCAGGATCGTGCCTTCGAATTCCTCCGGCGTGAGCGTGGGCAGGAACCGCTGCAATTTTTCCAGCGTCGTGATCCGGTTCTTGAGCTGCCACCGCCAATCATTCCAATCAGCGTCGGAGACATCGCTCCAAAAGCCGCGCCCGGCGGCCTGGAATTGTTTCAAGGAATGGCACAGAGCGGAGTCGGGTTCCTCCTTCTCCGTCTGCCCGTCAAGTAAGTGACTTCGCATTTTAAGGCACTATAAGATTGATCGAAATTGTGTCAAGGCGCCGACGCGGCGTGAAAAGGGGATCAGTTGGATTGCAGGCGGTAAAACCGGCTGGAATTGGAACCGGCTGGAATGGTCGCGTCAAAGACGGCGTTGGTGTTTTGGACGCTGTTGGTGGCCGTCTGCCAGGCGGCCGCCGACATCAGGCTGGTGGTGGTCATCAAGGACATGCCCGCGCCGCTCAACGGCCATTGCAGCAGAAAATTGGTTCCCTTGTTTTGCAGATTCAACACCACCGGCGCGGCCATCTGCCCAAACACCCCCGCCGCCGGCAACACATTTCCGCCGGCGTCGAAAAACGAGGCGGTGTTATAGCCCGCTTCGTTCACGCCGTTCAACGCCTGGTATTCCGCGCCCCACCAAAAAATGCCCGCGTTCAGATTGTTGCTCACGCTCCTGGCCGCCTGCGCCAGCGCGACGACGTATTGCGCCTGCCCGTTGGTCGTGCCGGGAATGCCATAAATGTTCGTCGTCCAATAGGAATTGGTCCACGGGAACGCCGTCTCCGCGACGAAAAGCGGCTTGCCATAGCGCGCGGCGGCGTTGCTCAGGCAAAAACTGAGGTTGGTCAGCGGCCCGTGATAAAACGGATAATAACTTACGCCGATGATGTCGAACTGGACGTTTTGCGTCAGGATCAAATTGTCAAAGAACCATTGGGTGGTGGTCCAGTCGCCGCCGCGATCAATGTGGATGACGATCTTCGGACCATTGCCGCCGGCCGCGTCCTTGACGCCCTGGATGGCCGCGTTGAGCAACTGGGCAAACTGCGACCATTGTGCCGGCGTGTTGTAGCCGCCCCCCACTTCGCCCTCCGGCCACAACAGGCCGCTGGTGATTTCGTTGCCCACCTGCACGTAGTCCGGCATCGCGCCCGCCGCGCTGAAAGCAACCAGGCAATTGCTGGTATAATCGTGCATCTCCTGAACCAGTTGAGCGAAGCTCAAGTCCGTCCAAGCCGAGGGAATCGCCTGATGGCCGGGATCGGCCCAAGTGTCCGAATAATGAAAATCCAGCAGGAATTTCAGCCCCGCGTTTTTCACCCGCGCGGCCAGCGGCACGGTGTAGGCCAGATTATTGATGTCATCATACGGATCCGCCTGCGCCTGCGCGGCGCTGCTGGTGAACAGGCGCAGGCGGATACAGTTGACACCCTGATTTTTCAGGATGTGGATGGCGTCGCCGCTTTGGCCGTTGGTCTTGTAGGCGATGCCGTTGGTTTCAAAAAACGCCAGCAGCGACATGTCCGCGCCGGAGAGAAAATGATCCGCCCGCGCCGCCAGCCCCGCAAAACAGAAGGCGGCGATGATCAGCCGGAATAGAATTCCCACATTCATGTGCGCGGTATTTTGTTCTGAGACGCTGAAAATGTAAATCATGATGTAAAGCGCCGCGAGGTTTCGGAAGAGGGGACAGAGGTTTAGGAAGATGGGGGCCTGGCAGCGGCTTTAGGGGCACTTTTTTGGTGGCAGAGTTGGCAGTTGGCAGGCGGGATGCGATCCACGGCTTGAGCCAGGGTGGGGACTTTGGTCTTCGGCCAGGTGCAGGCGGGGGCGGCGGTGGTGGCATAGGCGATGGCAAGGCGCGCATGGCTCTCGTCGGTGAACTCTAACCAACGGCCGTCTTTGCTGGGGCGGCCTTCTTTGCGGCATTCTCTCAGATAGCCGGGCTTTTTGTGGGCGGCGATGGCGCGGAGGTGGCTGACTTGAACTCGCTTCATAAGTTAGTGGACAGTGGCCAGTGGATAGTGGACAGCCTGAAATTCAGTCTCATCACTGGCCACTGGCCACTGTCCACTGAGTTCTTCATGGCGGGGGGTCGCCGGCGGTGAAGGGGTCGCCGGGAGCGGGGGCGCAATTGTTGGTCAGGCTGCTTTCCCAGGCGGGGCCGAAGCCGGCGGGGACGGTGAAGGGCGGATAGCCGGGGCTGCAGGGCTGGGCGGAGGTGCTGGGGTCTGTCCAGGCGGCGGCTTGGGTCTCAAGGTCTGTCAGGTTGGGAAGGACGGAACAGCTTGAGCCGCCGCCGAGGCAGCCGGGCATCCAGGGTTGCCAGGTACTGGCGCCGGTGAGCATGACTAATTGATAGTTGCTCACCAGAATGGTGGCGTCGGCGCTGTCGTAAAGGCCTGAATTCCACCTCAAAAGTAATCACTACAGTTTCGTGAAGGCGTCCAAGGCGCAGATTTCCCTCTGATTTCCCTCGGTTTGACTTTTCAAAAAAAGGAGTTGCGCCGCACTGCGTAGTGTG